>Ga0126383_10000585_pt1 | contig 20681 bp, 15 predicted proteins | sample PanSoiMetPlot_35_FD_96882 | JGI IMG/M metagenome (GOLD analysis project Ga0126383, IMG submission 96882) | Tropical forest soil microbial communities from Panama - MetaG Plot_35 | ecosystem: Environmental > Terrestrial > Soil > Tropical forest > Bulk soil | place: Panama | collected 2016-02-17
CTTCGCTTCGATCAAGCGGCGAAGTTGGCTGATTTCTTCGCTGATCGCCGCCGCCTTTTGCGTGATCGTCTCGAACTCCAGCGCAAGCTGCCCGCGCTGCCCGCCGAAAGCCTCAACCTGCGTATTCGCGTTCTGAATCTCAGCGTCCAGTCGCCGTGCTTCGCGATCTGCTCCTGCCAGCCGCTCCTCCGCCTGCGCCAGTTGATTCCGCAGGCGCGATGCCGAGGAAACGATGTCGAAAATCATTACCCGCGACTCTTCTTGCTGCCGCTCGATCTCCGCCAGACCCGTCGCTGCTGCTGCAGCCTCTTGCTGGCACAAGGCAAGATCACTTTGCGCAGCCGCGAGATCGGCGGCAGCCGACTCCAGAATCTGCCGATTCGATTCCCGTTCAGCTTCTAGAGCAGTCAGCCGATGCCGTGCCTGTGCCAGTTCCGCTTCCGCCGATGCGCTACGCACCAGCAACTCGGCGCACCGCTCCTCATTGTGACGTCGTCGAGCGTGTGCCCGGTCAATCTCCATCGCAATCTGGGCGATGCGGTCTCGATTCTCCCTCAGTTCTGCTTCAATGGAATAGCCACGCTGCTGCCGCTCGTCATGCTCGCCCTCAAGCTGTTGAACTTCTTCCGACCGATGCCGCATTTCGTCGGCCAGGACATTGAGCTGAGTATCAATCTCAGCGCTCTCCTGCTCCAGCGCTGCAAACTTGCTCGCTAACACGACCCGCAGCTTGGCCCGCATCTCTTCGCGCAGCCGCGCATACCGCTCAGCCTTCGAAGCCTGCCGCTTCAGCGAATTCATCTGCCGCGTGACTTCTTCGAAGATGTCGTTCACACGGTTCAGATTCAGCTTCGCATCTTCCAGCCGGGCCTCGGCCAGCCGTTTCTTCGTCTTGAACTTCGTAATCCCGGCGGCCTCTTCCAGAATCGCCCGCCGATCCGTAGGACGGCTGCTCAGAATCTGCCCGATGCGTCCCTGCTCAATCAGTGCATAAGACTCCGGCCCCAGCCCTGTTCCCATGAACAGTTCCTGAATGTCGCGCAGCCGGCACAGCTTGCCATTCAGCAAATACTCACTATCCCCCGAGCGGAAAAGCCGCCGAGTCACCACGATCTCTCCATGCCGGAACTGCTGCTGATTGAACTTACGCCGCCGAATCTTCAGTACCACATGCGGAGCCGCAGTCCCCACTGGGGCGTTTGCTGGAGGAGCGCTCACGGTGTGTGCGGGCAGCGCAAAAATCGGCTCATCATCGGGGAAGGCGATCGCGATCGTATTAATCTTCGACCGTGGTACTTCCACTTCTTCCATTTTTCCTGGCTGCGCGTCTTCCACCGCCTGCTCTGTCTCCGACGCATTGTGCGCGCGGATCGCCGCCTCATCCCAATCGTCGGTTACATGTGCTTCTGGCTCAGGCATCTCGTCCTGAATATCGATCTCCGGCGCTGCGTTGGCATCCGCACCCGCATATACCTCCGGATCGATCAGTGTGAGTGATACCTCGGCCATGCCAGTCGGTTTGCGATCGCGGGTTCCCGCAAAGATCACGTCTTCCATCCGCGCCCCGCGCAGCGTCTTCGCCGACTGCTCACCCAGCACCCAAGAAATCGCGTCCGAGATATTTGATTTCCCGCAACCATTCGGCCCGATGATCGCCGCCACTCCGTCGCCATGGAACTTGAGCTCCGTGCGGTCACAGAACGACTTGAACCCCAGAATCTGTAGCCTCTTCAGTTTCAGCAACGTGAACTCCTTCGAACCAGTGGCGAGTCGGCGGTCATTGGCCTTGTCGGACTCTTCTGCCGGGTGCTCATTCTCGCGCATTTCTCCGCGAGCGAACGAGCATTTCTCCCTGTTTACCAGATGGATTCCCGCCGTCGCATACTTCGATGCGGCGAACCTCCACTCCGGTGTCATTCTCGCCCTGGGCTGGATAGGGCAGGCACAAAGTTAAGCTACTGTACCGACGAAATTCAGGCGGCGTCAAGCAATATAACACTATATGTAGTGGGGAGATAGCGGACACCGCGCTGTATTGCACAGACATTGCAGCAACCACACAATTTAATCGTGGAGAGGTATTGGAGGTGGGAAGAACCGCGAGAGCTAGATAAGGCTAGCGCAAGCGATTAACGAGTGCAACGGGGATTTTTCACCAGCGAGTGCACTTGCAGTTTAGAAAGATCGGCCTCGCTTTCGCGATAAGAACTGCAACTTCCCAATTGCGCCGCTTCTCACTATTGTCTGCGGAGATCGGTAAAGTTCAGGTGGACCGTTCGTAGGGCAACCCCATTTGATCGCTCCTCGCGTCGAAACGGCGCTTAGCGACTATGAGAGTGATGTCGTCGTGCTGTTCGTGTGGAGTGTAGCGACGCACTTCGTCGATCACTGCGGAAACTATTTCGCTGGATGAAAGGTCTCGATTGAGCCTCAGACAATTCAGCAGGCGCTGCTCACCGAACTCCTCACCCTCCGCGCTGCCAGGCTCCGTAACACCGTCTGTATAAAGCGCCAGAGTGTCTCCTTCGAAGAGACTCGTTTCGCCAATTAAACATTCCCAGCGCGGGAAGCGTCCTAGTACCGTTGCAGTAGATTCCAAACGTTCTAACTCTCCGCCATCACGGACAATCAACGCCGGCAGGTGTCCGCAGTTGGCATAGCGCAAGCGTCCGGTCTGATCGTTGTATTCTGAAAAGAAAAACGTAGCGTAAGCGTTCTCGGGAGTGTTTTCGCAGAACAGCCGATTGATGCTGTGCATAAGCTGGGCGGGCTCGTCGAATCCCATGGCGCACTGGCTGCGAAGATGCGCCTGAAGATTGGCCATCAATAGAGCCGCGCCGATTCCCTTACCCGCGACATCCCCGATTACCAGGCAAAGTCGTTCTCGACCGGTCGCAAGAAAATCGTAGTAGTCTCCTCCCACTTGACGAGCCTGCTGACAGACCCCGGCATATTCGAGAGTCTTCAGAACAGGCAGATATTGAGGAAACAGTCTAGCTTGTACTTGCTTTGCGATGTCCAGCTCTTGCGCAACACGGCGCTCCGCTTCGTCTCGTTCTGCCGCGGCGCGCCGCTGCGCCTCGATCGCACGTGTTACCTCGTCAAAGCTCACTAGTGAAAATGAATTGCCGTCGAGATCCTTGAAATGGGTGAACACTCCACCCCATACAGGCGCGTCTATGACGGGCGGAATTGAGGCAACGCTTACAGACTTCACACGCCTCAGTTTGGGCGTCGATAAGAACTTAACTCCGCGGTGCGACCATTCTCGGTAGCGGGCTAGGACATCCTCAGTTACGAAAACGATATCGGTGGGTCGCCCGACTAGCTGAGCCAGCTTCGAGTCGGGCTTAGGAGCGATGAGCGCGAGCACGGTGTCACCATCGGGCGGAGCGACTGCCAGCCAGCGTTCGCCGGACTGAAGCACGGTATCGGCTACTAATCGAAAGCCGAGTTGCTCGACGTAGAACCGTAAGCTTTGGTCCTGATCACGGACGTAGACCTTGACGCAGTGAATGCGAAGGACTTGATCCGGTGATGGCGTTGGGTGCAAAGCCACTGCCGGATTATAGCGGCAGATACGATAGAGATTGCCAAGTCGTCTTGAAGATAGGTTTTATCGGAGCTTGAAGCTCAGTCCGCTATGCTTGATCGAGAGACACCTAGTACATGTCGAGATCCTCTCCGACTACGAATCTTCCTGAATAGCGTGAGCCAATCTTTTTCTAGAGCATTTCTGGCGAAGCGTAGATGTCATCGCCACCACCGTCGTGTAGTACTTCGCCACAAACATCCTGACGCTCGCCCCCAATGACGCGGTACGTTTGGGGTGCACGCTCGCTCGAACTAATGTCCGCTATGTTTGGGCGCGTGATGTCGTGGTTCAATCGGGCGGATGTAATCGGGAATGAAGTAATTCCGCCCGTGGTGCGTCAAACTTGCTGGTGAATTTGTACCGGAGCTTCGAACTTGCAGGAGTTTCAGTGCTTGTTCTTTGGCATTTGCCTTCGTGAAGCACCCCCAATTTCTTAGTCAATGACTGTCATTCTTGTGAGCATACTTCGGCCTTTCGCATGGCTATCGTAGAAACTCGCAAAGAATCAAGGTCCGACGCCACCCGGCAAGTCCGGCGCGCTCCGCCGATGGAGGGACAATGAAGCAGAAAATGAAGTCTGCAATTGGGCTTTTCCTCGTGCTGGCTATCGCAAGTCCACTTCGCGCCCGGACGGTTTCCCATGGCCCCGCCGTCGCCTCCATCAAACATTCTGCGGCCTACTTTGCATATGCGCAGGCTATACCCACCGGAGACGAGTTGAAGCAACTGGTGGCTCCATTTGCTCTGTTTCCCGATGCACTCGTGGCCCAGATCTGTGCATCGTCAACGGATCCGCAGCAGATCCTCGATGTGCACGATTGGCTGCAGCAAAATAAACACCTGCACGGACAGGCATTGACGGACGCGGCGCAACAACACGGGTTCGACCCGGCGTTCGTCTCCCTGGTGAACTTCCCTACAGTGGTCGATATGATGGCGGCCAATATCAACAACTATGCAGCGTTAGGCGATGCTTTCAGGGCGAACCAGCAGTCGGTAATGTCGGCGATTCAGTCGCTGCGTCAGGACGCATACGCCAGAGGCGTACTCGACAGCAACGAGTATCAGACAGTTTCGGTGCAGCACGACGGGAACGTGCAGGTTGTAGTCGTCCAGCCAACCAATCCGCAAGTGGTGTTTGTTCCGCAGTATCAACCGTATCAGGTGTGGTACAGCGGTCCGAGCACGGGAGACGTAATAGCAGCATCGGTGTTGAGTTTCGGAGCCGGGATTGCTCTGGGTTCGTGGCTTAACAACAGCCACCCGTGGGGCTGGGGAGGCTGGGGCTGGGGCTGGGGCGGAAGAGGAATGGTTGTCAACAACAATGTCTGGGTTGTGAACAATCGTTGGAGGAGCCCGCGGCCTTACTTCCGTGCAGGGCCGCCGAGGTTCAACCGGCCGATTTACGCTGCTCGGCCGCCCACGAACTGGGCTCAGCGGCCTGGACGTCGTCCGCCGCCCGCGGGATGGAGACCCAATGGGCCTAACAATCGTCCAGGAGGTAATCGGCCCGGAGGCAATGTTGGCGCGCCCGGGGGAAATGTCGGAGCGAATCGTCCAGGAGGTAATCGTCCTGGAGGCAATGTCGGAGCGAATCGTCCAGGAGGCAATCGACCTGGGGGAGATGTCGGCGCGAATCGTCCAGGGGGCAATCGTCCCGGAGGCAATGTCGGTACGAATCGTCCAGGAGGCAACGCCCCCGGAGGGAATGTCGGCGCGAATCGTCCTGGGAACAGTCGTCCTGGAGGGAATGTTGGAGCGAATCGTCCAGGAGGTAACCGGCCCGGAGGGAATGTTGGAGCGAATCGTCCAGGAGGCAACCAGCCCGGAGGGAACGTTGGAGCGAATCGTCCAGGAGGCAACCGGCCCGGAGGGAACGTTGGAGCGAATCGTCCAGGGGGCAACCGGCCTGGAGGGAATGTTGGCGCGAATCGGCCCGGAAGCAATCGGCCCGCCGCACGCCCCTCTGGTGGCGGGAACCAGGTGGCACGCAATCGCGGCGGCGCTGGTGCGGGTGGCGGTGGGCGCGGAGGTCGACGCCGATGACATCCGCAATCGCGAATCAACCCGAAACGGGATCGCCGGTGGATTCGTGAGAATTAGGGAAGGGGGGTCGCACCGGGAGCATTGCGCGGCTGGACAATGACTCTTCTCAAGCAGTCTTGTCCGATGCACTCTCGCTCGGATAGTTGAAGAACAGCTGATTGCCGTCGGGATCATCGACCACCAGGAGCCGGTATCCCCAGCGGCCATCCTTGACTGGAGCGCCTTTGGCCTCGAGTTCTGCGCGCAGCGCGTCCAGCGCGGCGGTTGCAGCCTCGCGAGTGTCCGGCTCAACGTTCAGGGAAATGAACATCAGCCCCTTGCCAACCTTCTCCGGCCACTGCTCGGAGAGGATCAGCGAGCAGCCTTGCCGGTCGACCTGTGCCACGAACGTCTTTCCGTCCTCGTCGTAGCGCCAGGGGATCGTAAAGCCGAGTCGGCTCGTGTAAAAGCTCAGCGAGGCTTCAACATTCTTCACATGTAGAACCGCGCGCGCGAACCAGTCAGTCATTCGTAGATCTCTTGGAAGTCTCCTCCGAGTCTTGAATTCCACGTCCCGCAGTACCCTTAGCAAATTGGCGCATCGCTACTCGGGCATCACGATGATCTCGTCCTTCGGAATGGCGTCCAGTGTCGCCTTATCAATCTCAAGGTGGGCCATCACCAATTCGGGCGGCGTATGCCTGAGCCACTCCGAGAGTGCGAGGTCCTGATAGAAGCTGCTCTTGAACATCTCCAGAAACTTCAAATCTGTACTGCCTGTGTTCTGGATGTAATGCGGAAGGGTTTTCTGAATATAGCCAACATCTCCGGCTTGAAAGTCCATGGTGCGGGCGCGGCCGCCGGTAGCGAACACGGTCATTCTTCCCTTACCGCTGATGTAGTACTGCCACTCGTCAGCATTGGGATGCCAATGCAGCTCACGAATTCCTCCCGGGCGAACGGTAACGATCGCAGCCGCGATCGTAGTAGCGGCCTTAAACGCACTCGAATCGACGATCGTGACCTCGCCACCTCCCGTGCGCTTTGCCACCTTCATCTGCGACTTGCGGAAAGCGAAATCTTGCGGCGACAGACCTCGCGTACCTGCGGCCGCCTTCTGATCCTCCGCCAAGGCGCCGGGAACCGCTGCCTGGAAAATAAACTTCTCGCGCCGGACCATTTTCCTCATCGCCTCTGGACTGACGCCGAAATTCGCCGCTAGCACATCGTGCGGTGTATGCGCCATCCAGTCAGTCAGAAGCACTGTCTCGTACTCCGAGAAATTGCCGTCGTCGAAGACCAGCAGGAATTCACAACCATCAGGATTCAGACCTTGAATCGAATGCGGGATGCCCGTAGGGAAATACCAGAGATCGCCTTCCGTGACGTCGGTGACGAACCCCTTGCCCTCAGTGTCGAGCCCGGTAATGCGAGCGCTACCGTACAGCATGATCGCCCACTCGGCAGCGGTATGCCAATGAAGTTCGCGGACGCCGCCTGCCGTCAACCGCATGTCCACCCCAGCAATCGATTTCGAAACCGGAAGTTCGCGCACCGTGACTTCCCGCGACCACCCACCTTCCTGCATTCGTTTGTGCGAAATCCCGAAGGGATACTTAAAGGTCTGCACGCCGCCAGCATCAGAAGAGGGCGGCAAGAATGAGTCGGGATTCTGCTCGTCGATCGCCGGATTGCCCGGGCCGGGAGCGCTCGCACTGCGGTCGTTCTTGCTGGGATAGGGTTTCTGTTCCTGGCCCGACACCTCTGTCGCCTTAAGCATTCCGGCAGCCGCCAGTGCCGCAGACCCAAGGAACCCGCGCCGCGAAAAGTTCTCTTTCCCGACATCGTCGCCCATGAGCCTCTCCTCACGCGATTACTGATGATCTCTTTCAGGTTGGAGAGCCAGTGTACACCGGGGATCGCTCTTCACGAGTACCGCTTAACTGTCGCATCGGGGGATTTCCACCATTGTGACCGTTGTCACTGATAATGACCGACTCTCGGAAGAAAATGAGCTTGGTTTATTCTCTCGCCTCCTCGAAGAGTTTTTTCACGAGTTGAGAGCCTTGGCGAACTCCGAGCCAAGAATCTCACCAACTCTAGCGAATCTTTGCACCTGCAAGATCGCGCAAGAAACCGTAAGAACGAGCGACCGGCGAGGGCAAGCACGGAGTCTTGCCTGAGGGACGAATCATGGCGACTCATCCTGTCATCAGCAGCTAAGGCGGATACTCCATTGCACACAAGCTGGATGTTTTGGCATGGAGTTTCTTTTTCATCTGGATAGGCATTGCATTGCTGTCAAACCTCAGCTGGGGAATTGGCCTCCTGGGGGTTGGGATCATCATCCTGGGTAAGCAAGCCACAAGAAAGTACATGGCCTTGAGATTTGAAACATTCGGGGCTGTCTGTGGCGTGCTATTCGTCCTGGGCGGAGTCTGGGAGTTGCTCGGCGTACGTATCAGCATGGTCCCCGTCGTTTGCATTGCAGCAGGTCTGGCGCTCTTGTTATCTGTACTCGTTGGCAAAGCAACGGAGTAGGTCGTAAGAGCTTTCCAGGTCTCTCTTCGCCCAAATCAAACCCTGCGGGGAAATCCGGCGCTAAAGTTGTCTCGATGACTCAAATTCGATTCGGCTGCGCGCATGATCTTATCAACGAAGAAACGCGGGAAGAGTAGCGTGAGTTTTCATGGCAAGACTTGAGCAATTAAACGCCGCCGAAAGGAGAATGCATGAAGCTCAACATCGGGTGTTTGACTACGTCCAAGGATTCGCATCCAGTAACGTAGACCCCAAGAAGTATCACGATCTATCCGAGGCCGCTAGAGCGGCAGCAAACCAATGCATGCGGCTTGTCTACGACATACGTTCAAACTTCAAGCATCTCAAGTAACTGGCGGCCTTCAGATTAGCTTTTCCTCGTGCCGCCAAATAGGCATCCCAACACAGCAGAATTCACGCTTCTGACTTACGGTATCATCCGGAACGCCACGTTGCTCTTGAGCGTTCCACTGGGCGTTTCCACCGTCACTGGCCCGGTTGTAGCCTCGGCCGGAACGATCGCTCGAATAACGGTGTCGGATAGGACTTTGAAGCTGGCGGGAGTACCGTTCAGAGAGACGCCGGTGGTCCCAGTGAGACCCTGTCCATAGATGCCCATGTTCTGCCCCACCTTGCCGGCGTCCTGTACCAACTTCACGAAGGGAGCGAGGCCCATCGAAAAGCGAAAGACAGTGCCCGAGTTGTTGGTTCCGCGCCACTCTGTGGTTCCGTAGAAATTTCCGTCGGTGTCTTGGATCAATGCTGCTTCAGGACTAGCACCATCCGCACAGTTTGGCTGTGAGCAAAAGTTGTAAAGGGTGGTCAGCACACCCTGCGGCGTGATTTTGAAGATCGTCCCGCCACCGGCGGAGTTTCCTCCACCCACCGTGGTTCCGTAGATATTGCCATCTGTACCCTGCACTCGAGATTCGACAGGATTAGCTCCATCGGTGCAGCTTGCTTGGGAGCAGAAGTTATAGAGCGTCATAAACTTGCCCGTTGCACTTATTTTGAAGATCGTCCCGCATCCGTAGAAGCATTGGATGCTGCTGCCCCCGTACATGGCTGTTCCGTACAAGTTTCCGTCGCTGCCCTCCACCAATGCTTCCCCATATCCGAGAAAGTCACCATCAGTTCCATTGAAGATGTGCAGAGTGGTCAGTCTGCCCGGCGGAGTGATTTCAAAGATCGTGCCACAGCCGGGGAGGCCCCCAGGCCCACAAGGTGTAGTTGATCCGCCCTGACTGGTTGTCCCGTAAAAATTCCCGTTGGAGGCTTGAAGGAGCGCGCCTTGGGGATTTGCGCCGTCCAGGCCATTGAAGGTATGCAATGTGGTGAGCGTGCCACCCAGAGTCAGCTCGAACACAGTGCCCAGATCAGTAGAATTGGTCCGATAGCCATAGGTTGTCCCATAAAGGTTCCCGTTCCTACTTTGCACCACTGAGACCGGAATCAAGCCATCGCGCAGTTCGGTTGTGAGCAAAAGTTGTAAAGGACGCCATAATTGCCTGCGCTGGTAATTCTGTAGATCACGCCCGAGTTGCCTGTCCCACCGAGATCGGCAGGCCCGTAGATATTCCCATTGCTGGCCTGAGTCAATCGACCTTCGGAGTAGCTACCGTCGAGGCAATTGGCGTCCGAACAGAAGCTGTGGAGTGTTGTCAGGAGCCCGGCCGGCGTTATCTTGAAGGCCGTACCCACATTTTGGGTGCCGCCATCTAGAGTCGTACCGTAAAAGTTTCCGTCAAAGCCCTGAGTGAGTCCCAAGGGATTGGCGCCATTCGTCCCATTGAAAGTTGCTAAGGTGGTCAATGTCTGCGCCTGCGAAGTTATCGCTATCACGACGCAACAAACAGCGACACCGCAGAAATTCCTGTAGTTACGAAGTGTGGCAAGCACCATCTCTACAGTCCTCAATGCTCTCTCCCGTTGAATTGATCGGATTCTGTGGGTGTTGGTGACATCCTGCTAGTGGTTCCAAGTTCGAATCTCGCGCAAACGGTCAACACACCGATGGCGTGATTTTGAACGCCGTGCCAAAAGGTGTCTAACGCCGCAGAATCGCGGCTAAGTGGGGAAGGTTAGTCTAAAACCCATCGGGATTATCGTCTGTTCTGTGCGGGTGGTCAACCCAGTTACATAACCGATAACAGATGAACGACAACGGTCAAATCCCATCCGCGGAGTTGTCACGAATCCGGCGACCGCGCCGGGCATTCCGCGAACGCCCGGGTGGCGTAGTAATGACGATTCCGAAGACCGGTATTACTCGACTCAGTCGGTCGACTTACTGCTCATAGGCCCCGGCATTAATCAGCCCGCCACTGCCCACCCGTGGATTCCCCGCATAATCAAGCACTCCAACGACATTAACTCCGAGATTCGCCCCCGCGTTGATCGCCGGCGACCCTGACGAAAGATCGAAATTGTACGGAGGAGTGGTCACATTGACATACAGCGGGTCCGCGAATTGAGAGTGCGCGTCTTGCGCCGATGCCGTGCGGTAAGCCGAGAAGCCCGTCAGCGACTTGGATTGCCAATCGAACAACGCACCCGCGGCGCCAGCCGTGTCGTAGTAGACGTTGTAATCCAGCGTCGCTGGATTCGGCACGCTGGTCGTGAAGTCATACAAGAGATACTTCGACGCGAGTGTGTAGTCGTCGAAGATGTTGTTTGCAATCGTATTGTTGGTGGCGTGGTACTGGATCTGGAACTCTCCCAACCCACTGCTGCCGTGCGTGCCATCGTTCCACAGTGAGTTGTTGACGATCACAATGTGATCGCTTCCCCCAACGCTCTTCGAATATCCGCCGATCGACAATCCCACATAGAGAGAGTTGTAGATGATGTTATTGCGGAAGATCACGTAGCTTGACGTATGCCCCGAGTGCTCGCTCGCCATCTCGCTCAAATCGGAGTCGTGAATCAGATTGCGCTCAACGATGACCCGGGTGCAGCCATCGCAGTAATATCCATCTGCTCCAACCTGGTTGTGGTACACAGGATTCGTCGTCGAAGAGATGTTGTAGATGGTGTTCTGGAAGACCCATCCGTCCCGCGCCTGATCGTAGCTCGCGTTCGGCGAAACGCCTTCGAAACCGATGTTGTCCAGCCCGATATTGTCGCCGTCATGCACGAGATTATTGGCCTCGACGAAATACTGCACATTGCCATCGAAAGAAACGTTCTCACTGCACCCCGTCGTATTGTGGTCAATCTCATTGCCATAGAGCGTGACGTTGTTGATCGAGGCTGGCGCTTGTGCGCCGTAGAGCGCGATCGCCAGGGCATTGGCAGCATTGCAACTGCTCAGAGTCTGAGCAATGTTGTGGATGTGATTATTCAGAATCTCGATGTTGCCGCCGGCTCCTTCAAAATCGATGCCTACAGGAACTTTACCTCTCGCCGAACTGGAGTAGTTCCGGATCTCAAAGCCCTGAATGACGATGTAATTAAACGTCCCTTCCAGGCTGAACAGTCCGGTCTGCCCGCCAGCGGCGAGTCCAGTTCCGTCGACGATCGGGCTCTCGCCGGGATAGTTCTGAAACGTGATGTATCCGGCGCTGGCATTGCCGGAAGTTTTCATCGTGACGATCTCGTTGTAAGTCCCTCCGCGCACCTGCACGCTGTCTCCGGCTTTCACCGTATTTGCCGCCTTTTGGATCGTGCGCCACGGCGCCGTCAGCGTTCCGGCATTGTTGTCGTTGCCCAAAGTTGAAACGTAGTAAATGGTTCCAGAACGCGACGGCAGTTGAATCGTGACCGTTGCCGTCGCCGATTTCGTAGTGTCTGCCTGCGAGATCGCGGTAACGGAAACCGATGCCGGGCTTGGCACGCCCGACGGCGCCAGGTAGATCGCCTCATTCGCGGTACCCAAAACGGTGGTTGAGACAACACCATTCGTTGAACTACCGCCGATAACTCCATTGACCTGCCAGGTCACCGCGGTATTGGCCGAACCCGTCACGGTTGCAGTAAACGGCTGGGTCGCCATGGTCCCCAGCATGACCGCGCTAGGAGAGATGCCGACGCTCACCTGTCCAGCAAGATGAATCGACAACCCGACGAGCAGCGCAGCAAGAATGATGAAGCGAATTGCACAAACCGGTTTCCCGAGGCCCAATTTCAGACTGCGCGATGAACGGCTGATTTTCATATGTCCTCCTCGTGGACGGGACTTGTTGGGGGCCGATACTTCCGGATTGTTACGGAGTTGATTTGCGTCTGATTACGAATTCCTTCTTATTGGTTGCTAAGCAGACACCCAAATCCGGACCGTGTCAAGCGCCTTTTGGGTACTCAGATTGCAAGAAATGAATGACCTTTCCGAATTGAAAAAGCGCAGAGATGGAAGGAAAAGAGCGGGCGCGACATTTTCCACAAGCGGAACATGTTCATCTGACCTTGACTGAGAATTTCCGGTTCGCAATACTCTGGGTAACTGCGATAGTCAGGAAGTGGACCTTAACTACTTGCGGCTCAAGATTTTGCCCGTAAGTGATTGCAGCTCATAGATTATTTTGCGATTTTCCTCTAAATCGTTGATTCCAAAGATTCGCAGGGGGAGGGGTACAACCGCAAACGAGCCATACTTCCCAAATTTGGAAATGCGAAGCGAGAAAAATGAGCGAAAAAGAGCGCCCGACATGGGCGCTCCCAAAAACCCTCACTTCAAATACTTCAAACCGCCAATTGCTAAGTGCTAATTGCAAATTGCGCCCTTGCTTACAGCTCGGGACTCGCAACTAGCGACTATCCCAGCTTCTCGAAAAACCTGCAAATCGTCTCAATGCCACGATAGAAATTCGGAATGTGGAACTTCTCATTCGGCGCATGCAGGTTGTCGTCGGGAAGCCCGAAGCCCATCATCACACTTGGAATCTTCAGCACATCCTGAAAGTCCGTGACGATTGGAATCGATCCGCCGCTGCGGATAAAAACCGTATCCTTCTTGAACGTGTCATGCAAAGCCTGCGTCGCGGCCTCGATGTACTTGTTGTCCGTGCTCACGACGCAAGCTGGACCTTTGCTCCACACCTTAACCTTGGTCTCAATTCCTTTCGGCGTGAGTTTCTTTACGAACCCCAAGTACTTTTTCAGGATGTCATCCGGATCCTGATTCGGCACTAGTCGCATCGAGACCTTGGCCTTCGCTTTCGCAGGAATCACAGTTTTCGCACCATCCGCAACGAAGCCTCCGGGCATTCCATGTACTTCCAGCGTTGGTCGCGCCCAGGTGCGATAGAGAACGGAATATCCAGGCTCGCCCGTCAAAACCTTCGACCCAACTTCGGTCTTGCGGTAGTGCTCCTCGTTGAATGGCAGACGCTTCCACGCCTTCAACTCGGCTGCCGTCGGAGCCTTCACGCCCTTGTAGAAGCCCGGAATCAGCACCTTGCCCTTCGAGTCCTTCATCTTGCTAATCATCTCGATGAGCGCGAAGAACGGATTCGGCGCCGCGCCTCCGTACATTCCGGAGTGCAAATCGGTCTTCGCCCCGTAGGCTTCGATCTCGGTATAGACCAAGCCGCGCAAGCCCACACATAAGGTCGGAAGATCGGGCGCAAACAGTTCTGTGTCGCAGACCAGCGCAAAATCGGCCTTCAGCTTCGCTTTCTGCTTGCGGATATATTCGGCAATCGATTCTCCGCCGACTTCCTCCTCTCCCTCGAAGATCACCTTCACATTGATCGGCAGCTTGCCTCCGCCAGTCTGCATGAGTGCTTCAAGAGCCTTCACTTCCATCCACAGCTGACCCTTATCATCGACGGCGCCGCGCGCGTAGACATTGTTGTTGCGCTCCGTTGGCTCGAACGGAGGACTGTGCCACTCATCCAGCGGCTCCGCGGGTTGCACGTCGTAGTGCGCATACATGAGCACTGTCGGCTTGCCTGCTGCATGCAGCCAGTCGGCGTAAATCAGCGGATGTCCTTTGGTCGCGATGACCTCGACATTCTCCATACCAATGCGTCGCAACTCATTCGCTACGTAATTGGCGGCTTTCTGAATGTCAGGTTTGTGTTGTTCGAGAGTGCTGACGCTGGGAATGCGGAGAAGATCTTTGAGTTCGTTCAGGAAACGCTGCTGATTACTGCGCGCAAAATCCACTGCGGGAGAGGCCATAAGATTCCTTTCTCAGTTGTGCGAGTTGAAGCAAGGCAGGCATCGCAAGATAGCGGATCAGGACCGCGGAAACGAATCAGTATAGCGCGAAGCCAGCACCCTTGCCGATTCAGGAGTCTGTCGCTTGGCACTTTTCGGACATCGGCTTAGGCATATCCCAGATTTTGCCTGCGCCTGAATAACGCGACCGCCAATAGCATCGCTGCTGCTCCTGCGTAAAGTCCCGGAGTGCTAGAAGCCGGGGTCGTGCCCATGAAATCAAGCCCGGAGATTTCGTGCGCAGGCCCGATGTACCACCAGATCGTATAGATCGCCTCAAACGCACGCGGTCCTCGGCTCCACACGCCCAGGGAAAGAGCCAGACTCGGGATAAAGAGCACTCCCGCAATCCACGCAGCCAGGCTGTGCCAATCCGCACTGAGCACGAGTCGGATCCCAACGCCCGCTCCCGTGAGGAGAGCCACGAGAACGCCAGCAGTCCACAGAGCGGGGAATTGCCGCGAGAGGCTGCGCTGGGATGAAAAGAGCAGCGAGCCAGTCCCGTTGCGGGCCTCGCGACATCCCATCTGCGACCAAAGCAGCACAGGCCATATCCAGGCAGCAATGAGGAACCCGCTTCGTAGCTGAGGATCTGGCGAGACGATCTGTCCAATGAGCATTCCGCCCGCGGCCGTGTACCACCACCAACGCTTTCCCTTGAGCATCAGCCGCAACTCTGAAATTACCAACTGAAGGAAGCGTGAATGCGTCGCAGTACGATTCAACGGAGTGAGATGCGCGATGTTGGCGGAGATGGCGGACGAAACACTGGATTGCCCCTGGTCCGTGGAGGGTTCCGATTTCGCCTGAGCCGCGGAGCGGCGCCTTCTCCAAGATCGCGCGGGATCAAAGCGATCGAAGAATAACGCCGCCACCAAGGCAAGTCCCACGGCGACCGCGATCCAAAGCAGCCGCATCGATAAGACTTGTATCGACCAATCGATCCCATTCCATGGGAATGTCCGCACTGCGTGTTCGCCACCAATCGTAAGGCTGAATTGGAACTCCTGCGAATTGCTCGGATCGATCGTACGTAACACGCCTCGTGTGCTGCGGTAGAGAAGCTGCAGGCCCGTCGGATCGTCAAGTCCGGTCGCACCCAACGCAATTCCGGCCGTCCACAAGAAGAAATAGACGACATTGCCAATGCCGCCGCGCAGCCCCGGAATCGTTTCGAACAGCACCGCGACTGCAGCAGTAAGCAGCATGGTGGGTAATGCGAGAAAGACGAAAGGAGACCACAGCTGCCACAACGAAAACGAGTGCGCCTCGCCTAGCATGAATTGCATGGCCACAGCCGCAAGCATGAGGATCAACACCATGCAGGCAAGCACGGTGAAGTTGCTCAACGTCTTTGCAAGTGTGTAGAAACCCTTGCGCATCGGTGTCGCGGCCAGGATCTGTCCCACGCGAGTGTCTGTGTCTCGTTGCACCGCATTCTTGACGATGTAGAAGCCAGCCAACGACAGAAATGTGGAGCAGCAGATGCTCATGAGTGCGCCGATCCAAGCCGAGTTGTAGACGCCGCGGTAACCGTTGCCCACGACAATCCAGACCTTCTCAGCAGCCACTCCGTAGGCGAGATAGAGCGACGCTGCCAGCGTCACCAGAAAGCTGTAGCGGCGAACACGTTCCAGAAAATCCGCCCGCACCATCTGGTACAGCACTCGGCGCGCATTCATGCCGTCGCTCCAGCGCGATACTGCGAAAGGCAATAGAGATAAGCGTCTTCGAGATTGGGAGTAATGCGCTGAGCGCCATTGGGAGGCGCATCGCCCAGCACCCGCGCATGAACCCCATCGCTGCGCCGTGCGGTGTTGCTGATCAGATATCGCTGCCGCGCTGCATTTAATTCCGCGCTGGGTAGAACCCATTCCCAGACTTTCCCCTCCACTCTTTGCATCAAACTCTCGGGTGAGGCATGTGCGACCAGAGTTCCCTGGGAGATGAGTGCGATGTCCGTTGCCGTAGCTTCGACGTCAGAAACGATGTGAGTCGAGAGAATAATGATGCGCTCACCCGATAGCTCAGAGAGCAGATTGCGGAAGCGCACCCGCTCCTCGGGATCAAGGCCGGCGGTAGGCTCGTCCACGATGAGCAATTGCGGATCATTGAGCAGCGCTTGCGCAATCCCGATGCGCTGCTTCATCCCTCCGGAGTAGCTGCCCAGGGGACGTTTGCGGACGTCCGCCAGATTCACCAGGTTCAGAAGTTCATCAATGCGTCGCTTCGAGGCACCAGCATCCAAACCTTTCACCGCCGCCAGATACTCGAGAAACTCGACTGCATTAAGATTCGGATAGACGCCGAAGTCCTGCGGGAGATAACCGAGGGTTGCGCGCAGAGCATCGGGATTCGAAGCCAGATCTGCGCCGTTCCACGACACGCGGCCTTCGGTGGCTCTGGTAATCGTCGCAAGAATGCTCATCAATGTCGTCTTGCCGGCACCGTTCGGCCCGAGCAAGCCGAGCACTCCGGGTCCAAGTTGCAGTGAGAAGCCGCGCAGGGCCCAGTTTCCGGCGCCATACCGCTTGCTGACGTTTTCAATCGAAAGTTGCAAGAATGCTCCTAGCTTCTAGCTGAACAGCGCAGTAGAGGAACGTATAACACCCAACAGAAGTTCCACGGTGGTTCTTGGAGTTGTCATCCTGAGTCCGGCGAAAGCCGGACGAGGGACCGTAGGTAAACCGAATGCATCGATGCTGTCGACAAGGACGCCACGCTGCGGAAAGCAAGACATACTCCCCTCCACCGCGTCGCGCTTCCGGCCTCCTTACGGTCCCTCGGCGCCTTTCAGGCTCCTCCGGAGAATCAGGATGAAACGGTTTAAAGGAAGCGTCGGGGTGAAAAGCTCGATAGCTCATATGCGGCCTTTTCGCCGTTGATGATTTGCGCCATGAGTTGCGCGGTAATGGGCGCGAGCAAAATGCCGTCGCGAAAGTGCCCAGTAGCCACGTAGTAGCCGTGAATCTCGGTTTCACCGAGAATCGGCAAGCCATCCGGTGTTCCCGGACGCAGGCCTGCCCAGTCTCCGAGAATCTTCGCGTCTCGCAACTGAGGAATCAACTCGAGGGCAGCCTGATGCTGGCGCTGGATGGTCGAGGGAATCGTCCGCTTGTCAAAGCCAGCTTCTTCGACCGTTGCGCCGACGAGGAGCCGTCCATTGCTTCGTGGAATCAGATACACCTTCGGAGACCGCACCACGTGTCGCAACAAGTTCCGTGAGGGCAACGCGAGACAAAGCATCTGTCCCTTCACCGGGCGAGTCGGCAAAGCGATCGGTGCAATCATTCCAGCCCACGCACCGGCACAGTTGACTACCTTACGCCCCGAGAACGAGGTCTTAACGGTTTTCACGCCAGCGACCCTGTTATGCGATTGGTGCACGCTATCGACAGCGTCCCCTGATGAGAAATCGATACCCCGGTTCTTTGCCGCCTTGATCGCCGCTGCCGTGAGGCCCTGCGGATCGACGCTGCGTTCCTTCAGGTAGATAACAGGGCCATCAAGTTGGCGTAGCGCCGGTTCTATCTCGCCAACCGGATGCCGAAGAGCATGGCTGGAGACGAATTCAAGATCCCGCTCAGTGTGTTCTGGCGAGGGAAAGAGGATTGTGCCGAAATCCCGGAGATCGGCTTTCACCCCGGACTCGACTTCGAGTTCATGCACGAATTCGGGATACATCCGCGCACTGGCGCTAGCCAAATCCTGCAGCGCCGGCGGAGTTTCGAGTGGACAATCGACCAACATTCCCCCAGCCGCGTGAGAAGCTTCGTGGCCAGGCTCTCCTCGCTCAACTACTAAGACTGTTGCACCGCGCTTCCGCAAAGCGATCGCGAGCGAAACCCCGATGATGCCGCCGCCAATGACGATTACGTCCCAAGTCTTCACTGCCGAATTGTAAAAGAGTTACGGAAGCGAGCGTGCGGAGGAGCAACCAGAGCAGGTGACACCGGGCGTTCCGGGTGCATACAATGACATCCATGCGGAAAGTTATCTTTGCTTGGGCGATGGGGACGTTGTTACTCTGCGGGAGCATTGGTTTGGCTCAGAAAGACAAAGACAACGAGCCGACCTCATGGTTGTATTTCTCCGTCGTCAAAGACGACAACGGAAAGCCAGTGCGCAATGCAGCCGTAATCTTGCATCCCGTGAATGACAAGGGCAGGCAGGAGCGCGGCGGGTTGGAACTGAAGACGGATCCCGAAGGCAAGGCTAATCTCGACGGCATCCCATACGGGCCTCTTCGCGTGCAAGTGCTGGCCCATGGATTCCAAACCTACGGAGAAGACTTCGACGTTTCGAAGCCGAAGACCGAGATCACCATCAAGTTGAAGCGCCCGCAGGGACAATTCTCGATCTACGAGGATCGCCCAAAGGATTCAACCACTAAACCGGATTCACCACCCGCAGATCAGCAGAAACCGAACTAACATCGCAATATCCATCTAAACGCTTTAAGTGGGGAAGCTATGGACTACCTTTTGAAGACTGAGCCGTCCACGTATTCATTCGCTGACCTGGAGAAAGAGAAAACGACTGTGTGGGATGGAGTCTCGAATCCCGCGGCGTTGAAGTATTTGCGCGGAATGAAATCCGGTGAGCGGTTAGTCATTTATCACACCGGTGACGAGAAGAAAGCCGTCGGTACAGCGAGTGTCATTTCAGTTGACGATTCAGATGCTAAGAACCCCCAAGTCAAGATTAAAGTGGGAAAGACAATTCCCGCACCCAAAAGCCTGGCCGATGTCAAAGCCAGTGACGTCTTCTCGGAATCACCACTTGTTCGGCAGGGAAGACTCAGCGTAGTACCCCTGAACGACAGACAATACAAATTCCTCACGGGCGAGTAGTCCTCGTTCTCCAGGCAAGAAAAACGCCCATCCCGAATCGCAGTTTCTCGAATCCGGGATGGGGCGCGTTCGGTTCGGTCACCGGCTAGTTCATTTTTGCGAACTACGAAACGTGGGCGTCGCGCCGGATTAAGGCGGAATCCAGGAAATATCCCAGGCCGAGTGTGAAGGGAATCGCTCCGAATGCCGCGGCCATCAACGCATCAGGTTCGACGCGAGCGACGATCGTAAACGCGGTCATATAGCCGACTGCGCCTGCGGTCAAAAGAATACCGTAGCGCCGCGACCGTGCGGATTCTGAAAGTTCGGCTTCCATGGGGATACTGACTCCGCGCTGCATCGCTGCCAGCCGTTCGTCGGTGCGCAACTTCCGCACCCGGTAAAACGTGTACAGTGCAATTGCCGCGATTGGAATCGCGAGAAACATTACGACTGCTGCTAGGCCAGTGAGTCCTTCCATTGTGATTCTCCTTCCCGTCGCGCTTGGCGATATCTTTCGTTCTGGTAGGAGATACGAAGCAGGGCCGGGCAAAGTTCCGACAATCAGAGGAGGTACCGGAAATGTGCGTCACACTGAATTAGGCAGCTTGCGTAACGTTACTGGAGAGTCTTCCTGAGTTCGCGCCGCAAGACCTTGCCAGATGCCGTTTTGGGGACCACATCGACGAAGTGCACTTCTCTCGGTTGTTTAAAGTGCGTAAGGCGGTCTGCAACAAACGCGCAAAGTTCTTCTTGAAGCTTCTGGGTGTCAACGAATCCGTTACGCAACGCGACAAATGCGACGGGAATCTCTCCTGCGTCGGTGTTGGGACGGCCGACGACGCCGCATTCCTTCACCGCCGGGTGTTCCAAAAGAACCGATTCCACTTCGGCCGGCGCTACCGCGAATCCCTTGTACTTGATCATCTCTTTGCGGCGGTCGACGACACGGTAGAAGCCTTCTCGGTCCCGAGTGACAATGTCACCGGACCAGTACCAGCCATCGCGCAATACGGCAGCGGTCGCGTTCGGTTCCTTCCAATAACCCAGCATGAACTGCGGTCCGCGCATGACGAGCTCTCCGGGAAGTCCCGAAGGTGCCTCGGTGAGGTGTTCCGGAGTTTCATTCGGATCGATGCCGCTATTCGCAAGGACCCGACAGTCCGTGAGGGCAAGAGGATGGCCGATCGAATCAGGTCGATAGAGCGCCGAGTCAAGATAACCGCAATGCGTGACGGGAGAAGCTTCAGTCATTCCGTAGCCCTGGCAAACCAGAATTCCGGTAAGAGCCGTGAGCTTGCGCGGGAGCTCTGGCGCGAGAGGCGCCGCCCCCGATTTTACCCAGCGAACGCAGTGCTCACGCGGGAACTGTCCAGCCTCTGCCGACTGGCAAAGCGCGTTTATGGCCGGTGGAACCAGAGGCATCATGGTCACACGTTCTTCTACCAGCAGATTCACAAGTTGTTGGACGTTGAACCGAGGAACCAGCACAAGAGTCGCGCCCAAAATCAGGGCAGGATTGAGAA
>Ga0126383_10000587_pt1 | contig 20651 bp, 14 predicted proteins | sample PanSoiMetPlot_35_FD_96882 | JGI IMG/M metagenome (GOLD analysis project Ga0126383, IMG submission 96882) | Tropical forest soil microbial communities from Panama - MetaG Plot_35 | ecosystem: Environmental > Terrestrial > Soil > Tropical forest > Bulk soil | place: Panama | collected 2016-02-17
TCGATCTTCCTCGGCGACATCCGCAGCCTTCCGCTCTTGGAGGCTTTTCACACCTCGGTTCAATTCTGTAAGGCGGACGACACTCTGACGATTTCCGAACTTCGAGATCGTATCGAAAGGAAATTCAAAGAAGAAAAGGAGCTGGTTGTTGATCCGCAATTCTTCTTCGCACTGCAACGAGAGTTCCGAGCGATAGCGCGTGTTCAAATAATGGCGAAGAAAGCCCGCAGGCATAATGAACTGACAAGATTCCGCTACCAAGTGGTTCTCCAGCTCACACCTGGAACAATCACAAGGCGCGCGGACCGACGGTGGAACTGGCAACGCGACAAAATCGATATAAATGCACTTCGGCGCATTTTAAACCAGAACCGAGGCGCGTACCTGATGATCGAAGGTGTCCCAAACACACGGCTGGCGGAGGAATTACGGCTACTCCTAGCACTAGATAACTGTCCGTTGACCGCCACAGTAGCGCAATTACGCCGCAGGTTAGGCGAAGCTCCACTGTCTCACAACAGTCGTTCGCCCGGTTTGGAGGAACTCGAGCACATAGCAACGCGAGCCAGCTACGAGATGAATGTCAGTTGGGTTGATCAAGACAGAGAGGGTGGTAGCTATGACCTGCTCTTTTCGCCCTTATCCCACGGCACCGTATCTCACTCTCTCAATAGTAGAGTGAGTCGGCTATCCAGCTACCCGAGCGCAGCACGTAAGCGCTTTTGGTCGACGGCCAAATACACGAACAATCCTTTGAGTGTAAGAGTCAGGCGCGATCTTGTTCGTCAATTACGTCACTTTGTGCAAGCAAGTTTGCCTGATTACATGGTGCCTTCCGCCTTCGTCGTGCTAGATGCGCTTCCCATAACGCCGAACGCAAAGCTCGACTGGAAAGCCCTCCCTGCTCCTGGACCGAGGGCAAAAGAAATTGTCTCGATTGTGCCGCGGGACCCAATCGAGACTCGGCTGGCCAAGATCTGGGAACAGGTCCTCGATCTCCATGGCATAGGAGTTACGGATAACTTCTTTCGGCTTGGAGGTGATTCCCTGCTGAGCACTCGCTTGTTCGCCCAGATCGAGAAGGAATTTGGCAGGCGCTTACCCATGGGCACGCTCTTCGAGGCCCCGACCATTGAAGCGCTGGCGGAGATCCTGCGACAAAGCTCCTGGGTGCCAGGTTCTGTCCTCCAGGTCCAAGCGGGCGATCCGTCGACGCCGCCGATATTTTTTGTTCAAGCACGGATTGGATATCATGTCTTGGCGGCAGAACTTGGTTTCGAGCAGCCCGTCTATGTCGTGTCTTATGATGACCTCGTTACCAGTGACACTGAGCGCACTCTGAGGAGTGTGGCAGAGGAGCTGGCACGACGTATCCGCCAGCAGCAACCGCAAGGGCCATACTATCTCGCTGGCTGGTGTCTGGCTGGCCAGGTTGCCTTGGCTGTCGCCCGTGAATTAATGCGACAAGGCGAAAGGATTCGTTTATTAGCGGTAATCGACACGCCAGCCCCTGGAAATGCGCGGCCCTCCCGCAGTCACGCGCTTCGGAGTTTCATTGATCGATTGCAGTGGCACACGCATTACGTACTGCACAGTAACCGCCAGGAAAAAATAGAATGGATCACCGGGGCCTTCCGCGCGCTGGGTTGGCATACACGATATCGAGCATGGCAACTGGCCCGACTGTTCTTTTTTCGAATCGGTCAACCCTTGCCTCAGCCCCTGCGCGATCCGATTTGGCTCATGGTGGAAATCGCCAAAAAGGAGGCAGCGATTAGCTATCCAGGACGGATTACTTTATTCTGTTCTTCTGGAACGGTTTTCACCCGTAACGATCGATCCGACTTAGGCTGGGGTAAAATTGCCGCCCATGGCGTGGATGTCTACCGGATTTCCGGATTACATCGCAGTGTCTTGCGAAGCAACGTAGGGGAACTCGGTCGCCGGATGAAGGATTGCCTGGCACAGGCGCAACAATCACATTTAACACCCACATAGAATACATGGAGACACAGATTGGAATCGCTGCGGCCGCCGTTACGCTTCCTGCGACAAGACGTGACACACGCTCTCTGTTTCAGGAAGAAGCTGCGACTTTCAATTCTGAGATTCGGGCTCGTCTTGGCATAGAAGAAGTGCCGATCTGTAACGGTGAATCAGCTTCGATGATGGCACTGGCGGCGTGTCAGGAGGCCCTCCGACGCGCAGAGTTAGACGTGGCGCAACTCGATGTGATCATCGACTACACCATTCTTCCCCAAGAATACCTCGTTCCGGCATGGAATATGTCTAACAAGCTCCAGCACGAACTCGGCGCCAAAAAAGCTTTCACGGTCGGTTTTAGCGGCGGAGGAGCAACAAACTTCCTCGTCGCGCTCAGTTCGGCGACGGCTATGTTACAGGCGAACGAGAACCTCATGAGTGCGCTGCTGGTCGCAGCGGATGTTACAATTCCGGGGAACCGGATATTGAATCCTTCCGATCCGGTCAGCGTTCTTGGTGACGCGGCCAGCGCGGTGGCTTTGAAGAAAGGGGTGGAAGGCAGCTTAGTGATTGACACCGAGCTCCACTCTGAAGGTAGTAATCATGACGTCTATTACATTCCGGGCGGAGCTTTGGCGCATCCCGACGACTCCGCTCTTTATCGCCTGGAGTTAGATAAGGAGCGTTTCGACAAAGCGCCAAAGAGCGAAACATTGAATGATATGCTAGGGGCTCTCCTCGCGCGCGCCGGCGTCGAACGTGAGGATGTTGTCTTCGCTCTTTACCCAAATCTGTCCTGCGAAGACCAGCAGCAGTTTGCCGATGGCACGGGTTTCCGCTACGACCAGATCAACACTCACAATTCCAAGTACCACGGACACCTACAAGGCACCGATTTCGTGATCAATTATCTTTCGATGATCCAAAGCGGCACGGTCGATAAAGGTCAGTACTTTCTTGCGGCTTCGCACGGAATGGGTTTTCTGGCTGGAGTGTCACTGCTAAAGATGTGATCGATGAATACTGGGATCGGCATCGTCGGAGCGAGCTATTACCTGCCGCCAAAAAGAAAGGCGGTGACCGACATCTTTCGCGACGAACAAATTCCCGCCGAACCGCTGGCGGCGAACGTCGATTTTCAACGCGATATCGGGATCGAAGCTGTCCATGTGGCGAGCGAAGAGAGCGCCACCAGCCTGGCTTTAAACGCGTCACGGAGTGTACTCGAGAAAACAGGTATTGATCCCGGCGAGATTGACTTGATCATCGACTTTACAAGTATTCCGGAGGAACATGTCGCACCCACCTGGTCGGCCGCTGGAATTGTCCAGAAGGAAATCGGCGCGAACCGCGCTTTTGCCACCGCGGTAAACACTGGCGGATGCGCCAGCTATCACACCACCCTTAAAGTGGCTTGCTCCCTGATGGCTGCTCATGATCGCTATCGCACTGCGCTGCTGTTGGCCGGTGATAAAGTTCCAGAGTTCAATCATACTTATTATCCTATCACAGTGATTTGTGACGGTGGCAGCGCCGTCATTCTAAAGAAAGGTCATGAGCGGCAGCAGATTCTCTCGGTAGAAGTGGCAACTCTAGGGAAGTTGCACGACGTCTGGTATATTCCCGGGTTTCATCGGCGCGATCCAGCCGACAAAGATCGGAGATGGCTGCATATGACGGCCAACATTCCTAAGTTTAACCAGGAAGTGATACCCATGAACCTCTTCATGTTTCGCAAAGTCATGCGTGGAGCCCTCAGCCTTGCGGGACGTAAACAGCAGGAGGTGGCCTATTACATCTATCCAACGTTTTCGACCTGGGACCAAAAAGCTTTTTGTCAGGCGTTCATGGTTGCGCCGGAGAAAGTATTCACAGATGGCTTACAACGCCACGGTCATTTGCAGGAAACCGATATGGTTCTCGATTACGTCGACGCCATCGATGAAGGCCACATCAAAGAAGGAGACCTGGTTATGCTGACGACCAATGGCGCCGGGTTCTCTTGGGGAGCGGCACTGATACAGCATTGACCTGACTGCCTCATGATACTCCAAGAATCCACGCATAACTTTGACGTAGTCATCCTGGGCAGTGGCATGTCCGGCTCAATAATGGCAGCCATCCTGGCGAAACGGGGTATGAGCGTGCTCTTGCTCGATGACGAGATACATCCGCGCTTCGCAGTTGGCGAATCCACCATCCCACATACTTCGCTGCTCATCTCACTACTCGCCGAAAAGTATGGCATGCCTGAGCTTGATTACACCACCTATCCAGACCGCCTGGCCGATCATGTCTGCACAACCTGCGGTGTGAAGCGGACCTTTGGATTCGCCTACCACCGGCCCGGCAAGGTACACGACCGCCGGGAAGCACTCCAGTTCGGAACCAGTGCCAAGGACGAAAACCATTGGTTTCGGCAGGATATCGACGCCTATCTCTATCATCTGGCTGTTCATTACGGCGCAATCCCCAGGCAACGGGCGAAAGTGACTTCCTTAGAAATCGATCAGCACGGCGTGCGCATGCGACTATCGACCGGCGAAGATATCCATGCCCGTTACCTCGTAGATGCTACGGGATATCGAAGCGTGATTGCCGACCGCTTCAATCTGCGCGAGAACCCAACTCGCCTTAAACATCATTCGAGATCACTCTTCACCCACATGGTGGATGTACCGCCGTTCGATGAGGAACATAACCCGCTCTCGGTCTCCTGGCATCAAAGCACGTTGCATCACTGCTTCGAACGCGGCTGGTTCTGGGTCATTCCATTCAACAACCACAAGCGCTCCACTAATCCGCTTATCAGCGTTGGCCTCACCATCGATCCACGGCGCTATCCTAAAGACAGCAAACCGCCCGAAGAGGAATTCGAGCAGTTCCTTCGAAGATTTCCCAGCGTGGCGGAACAGTTCGCCAATGCAAAAGCTGTTCGACCATGGGTCTCAACGCAGCGGTTACAATACTCGTCGAAGCAGACGGTTGGTTACAGGTGGTGCATGATGTCGCACGCCGCTGGTGCGATCGATCCGCTGTTTTCACGCGGTTTGATCAACACCGTCGAGGTCATTCATGCGCTTCTCGATCCGCTGATGAACGCCCTGGCCGAAGACGACTTCGACGAGGCCCGGTTCGCGCACATCGAACCCCTCCAACAGCGTGTACTCGATTACAACGATCGCCTGGTCAATGGTGCATTCATCGCGTGGGCGGATTTTGATCTTTGGAACGCCTGGCTCCGCGTGTGGGGCCTGGGCACGCTGATCACGGAATTCCGTGCCATGAACGCCCTGGCCGATTACACCAGCACTCGCGACGAACAATACATCTCCGGCGGAACGCAGAATCCCGCATTCTCGAATTTCGAAGATCCCGACTATGCCGTGTTCTTTGCCGCTGCCACTGAACTGATTGAAGCATTCGAAGCACAGAAGCTTTCCGCGCCCGAGACTTCCAAGCACATCTTCGATCTGGCCAATCGCTATCCTTTCCCGGTGGTGATTCGCCGCGACGCGATGACCCGAGCCGGATGGATCAAGGAAGGTGATCATCTCACCGACCGCGACGTGGATTATGCTCGCCGCGGCTTCCGCTGGGCGCTCACTGATCCTCGCACCCGAGACCTTTTTGGAAGTTCCGCCACTTTCTTCCGCTGGTGCGCTCACCGGCCAGATCCCCACCTTGGCTAGAGCAAATCTTCTCAGAAAACTATAAACAGCTCATGGCGCAGGAAGCGCTCCCTCTCGCCGGCGATATGGCGCGGAGAAAGGTAACATGCGCATCACGATGCAGCGCGTCGTTGAAACTAGCAGGGGCTTGGGCCGGCTTTTACTTTCTACGGCTGTGCGAGCGCACGCTGCCGACGAGCGTACTGAACTTGTTACTGCGGTTTCCTGTAGCCGCCTGGGGCTTGGTGCGACTTCGGCCGCGCAAGTTATTGAACTGTTGGCACCGCTTTCCGAACTCATGGCATCCCAGGCCCGGACGGTTCTTTCTCTGGCAAAGCCTCGGCCTGTACCATGCGCGACCCCTTTATATTTGGCCTGATCGCCTCTGCAAAACGCGTTGGCTGAGTCGATGCCGCCTGGAAGGTAGAAGTGATCTAGTCCGATCGCGGAGTGGAGATCGGGGGGTTGTCCTGGCCTCATTGCATTTTGGCCCCTTCGAAACGCTACCTTATTGGCTCCGTGCGCACGGGATTGTCACAACGATGATTCGAGGCCCTATCCCTGATTCGTTGGGGAGCTTGGCCAGTGTCCAGTACTCCTTAAGTCCTCCTGCTGATGTCCCGATATTTTGCTTTGTGAAAGACTTAGCACCGCTGCCGAGATTTCCGCGGGTCGGTCACTTGCTGGCTCCCGGTCGGCGGCTGCTTGTGACCGTTGATGTTAACCGAGGGATACAATTCTATGTCCCGTTCGAAGACCGACTTTTCCGCATGGCGACGGGCGCCACTCGCCTGGCGATAATGGCAGACGCTGACCTGATCCCGTGTCTAATCAGTGAAATCAGCTCGTGGAGGTTTGTCATTCACTTTGGTGATCCGGTGCCCCGTGCTTACCTTGGTGACCCGCCCGACCTACAGGCCGTCTGCGCTCATTTGCTTGGCGAATTTTCGAAAGTCATCACTTCTTATCCGGAGCAATGCAGACCAGAGCTATTATCTGCCTTTACCCTTGGGAGTGACGCCGCCGAAGTTTCAGCTGTCGCACAAGCGGCCGAAGGCCATTAAGACAAGAGGCGCGATTGCAGTTCGATAGGGCCGTTTCAATCTCATTGGATTGTAAAAGGCCGATCGCTCCGGTCTCTGATGCTAGAGTCATCGAGGCTGAGTACCTCCACCTTGTAATTGCTGCCGTCGCCGAGCGACGTGGGGACGGTCCAGTCGAAACTGCCGTTGTTGGCTGTGGAAGCGGCAATGATTGCAGCCAAAGCGGTGCCCTTGAGGAGCCGGATTTTGACGTTGCCCGAGATGTTGTCCGTCCAGGTGATAGTCTGGGTAGTGCCTTTAATCCATGTCTCCCCGCCGTTGGGGCTCGTCACTGTGATCTGCGGATTTTGCGGCGTTTCCACAATGGTCATGCGCTGGTCGGCAGCGACATCGGTCAGAGTCTGAATAATGCCGCTGGGCCACGTGACCTGAACCTGTGAAACGAGCGTGTTACTGTTGAGGCCAAAGTAGCCGGCACGAAGGTCGCTGCCTCCACCCAGGCTGTCCCCGCTGCGCGTCTCCCAGTACTGCACGACGCCGTCGGGCGTGGTCACCTTGATCTTGGCGCCAATGCCGTCACGATTGCTCAGCGGCGGTCCTGCGCCTTGCAGATCCAGAATCAACCAGTGATGCCCCGTCGTGTTGGCATAGTCGTTGCGAAACAGATGGACTGTCTCTCCATAATTGACCAGAAAGAGGTCAGGGTCGCCGTCGTTGTCGTAATCGCCCATAACGATGGTGCGGCCCCGCCCCGAATCATCGATGCCGCTGCTGGCTGAGACGTCCGTGAAGGAAGTCCCATTGCCGTCGTTATGGTAGAGCAAGTTCGGCTGGGGATCGGTGATGCTGTTGAGGCCGAGCGTTCCGGCGGCCACGACGAGGTCTAGAAAACCGTCGAGGTCGTAGTCGAAAAAGATGGTGCCCCAAGTTGTCCGCTTTTTCCCCGTCTGCGGAACCCGTGGATCGTTTAGGCGAGCGGCGGCGGTTGCGTCGGTAAACGTCCCGCCATCATTGTGGAGGAGGATGGGGCTGCCGATGTTAGTATAGAAGTAGTCCTGCCAACCATCGCGGTCGTAGTCACCTATAGCAATACCCATTCCGTGGCGGCAGTCGGCCGCACCTACACTAGCGCTAACCTCCGTGAACCTCCAATTTAGCGGATCGGTGCCACCGTCGTTGCGAAAGACCTTGGTGCCTATCGGCCCGTAAGGGCAGTCGTTGATCAGAATGATATCAAGGTCGCCGTCGTTGTCGTAATCCGTCCAGACGGCGATAAAGCCGTAGCCGTTCAAATTTTCCAGCCCTAACAAGTATGACACATCAGTGAAGGTGCCATCGCCATTATTGTGGAAGAGGCGGTCCTGGCTACCCGTACCCGATCCATCAATCGGCTTGTGGTTGGTGACGTAGAGATCGAGATAGCCGTCGTTGTCGTAATCGCCCCAAGAGGCGCTTGTCCCCCGCTGGGGAGTGGTGATGCCGGGGAAGGCAGTCGCTGTCACGTCGATGAAGGTAGCCGTGCCGGTTTCGGTAAGCTGGTTTTTCAAGAGCACGTCGCCATCGCTGTTAGCGAGATAGATGTCGAGGTCGCCGTCATTGTCGTAGTCGGCCACACCCACGCCCGCGCCGTCGTGCGAGGCATCATCTGCGCCGACGGCAGCGGCCACATCGACGAAGACGCCGTCGTCGTCGTTGCGCCAGAGGTGGTTTCCTCCTACACGGTTGGTCATGTAGAGGTCGAGGCGGCCGTCCCGATTGTAGTCGAACCATGCCGCACCCGTTCCAATCCGGATGTCCGGAAAGGGCGCGCCATTATGGGTGACGTTGCCCAAGGTCGAGACCGTGACGTCGGTAAAGAGGGTCTGGGCCTGGCTGGTCCGTCCGGGGAGGAAGGTCCACCCCAGCAGCAGCATGCCGAGGCGGCAAAAATCTCGCCGGCTGGTGCCTGTACGATCTACGCTGCCATGCCAACGTGCGGCCAACTGTCTTAGCCGGTCCTTGTGGTCGTACCGAGTAGCAGAGCGCATCAAGATAGCCTTTACTGTTTCGAATTATTAGCCCAGGCTCGCCTCTCCGGCAAACACAGACGCCGGGCAAGACCGGAAATCATGTGGGAATAATATCGAACTGTGGCCGGGGGATGGACATTGTGATAGAATCTACGGCTGCGCGCGATCTAATCTGAAACCGGCCGATCACGCGCCGAGCCTCAGTCGACAACGTGAAGGCTCCGCAAAAGGTGGGAGAGTTCTTCCTGATCGGCGGCGTAATACGCCTCCCATTTAAGGCGCTCGCCCGGCGCGAGCGGCTCGTACTTGCGCGTCTTAGTGTTGACCCAGTGATAGACGTCCTGGAGCTTTTTGGCGATCGCGGGCGATTTCAGGAGCTTGTCTACTCCCGGAAGCGCGGAGAGACCAGAGTAGAGACGTTGGGCGCCAGATTGAAGGAGCGGAAAGCGAGGAGCGCGCGCTGGGTTCTTCTCCGCTTCGAACTGCGGTTTGAAGTCCGCAGTGACGTTCAAGAATTCGTAAACGCCCTGGCGGACGCGATCGGGATCGCGCCGGATCGCCTCGAATTGAACAACCAGAATGTTTTTCGCAGGAAATCGGTCGAGATATGGCCTGAGGTGGCGCGCGAAGCAACCGAGGTCTCGAAGAAACAGATTTTCCATCATCTCCTCAAACGATTCAGGCAAGGAGGCCACCACGGCGTTTCGGTTGTACCAGTACCAGGAATAAATCATTTCAACGGGCGGTCGCAGGCAGACCAGCAGTTTAATGTCTGGCCGGTAAGCGGCGATCCTGGCTGCCGCTTCCTCTGAGTAGAGGTAGGCCGGGCAAAACTCTCCCCGGCACGTAATGGCTCCGCCGATCGGCGGAAATTGTTCGTGATACCAGGCGACACCTCGCTCAAAGCAGCCCAGCTCCTGGCTCGCCATGCGCCGCAGGATCGTGTCGGCGAAATAGTAGACCTCCTTGTCCGGAGCGAAACCGATTTGCGGATGAGCGTCAAGTTGGGCGGAGAGCCAGGTGGTCCCGCATTTGGGCGCGCCAATGCCGATAAAATCGATCAGGGACAAAGGACGAAGCGCGATTGTAGCGGCAACACCGATTCCATAAATGGAGGGGTGCGAAGGGTCCGGTTCGGGCAGGTCATTCAATATAGCCCAGAGCTTTGAGCCGCTCTTCGACGATGGCAGCTTCTTCAGCGGAGTATTGCGCACCTTCCCTGCCTTCGGAGTCTGCGCGGCCACCGGCCCGGACAGGGTTTTGCTCGATAAAAGCCGGCTCGAAGAGATCCTGCAACACGCGACCATCCATGTCTTCTGGCACGGGCTGACCCATGAGATATAGAATTGTCGGCGCCATATCGATTAGTTGTGCACCGTGGATCTGGACGCCCTTATTGAACGGCTTGCCCTGCGCGATCAAAATTCCATCGCGCCGGTGCGTGCCGCCCCACTCTGCACTTGTGGCCGGCTTTCGTTCAAGAATTTCCACTGCAGGCTCATCACTATGGTCGGGCAAACTTGGGTTTGTTGAGAAATTGCTCGTTTCCCACCAGTCAAGGATCAGGTCCGCGGCTTCGTGTGTAAATGGTCCGTTGAAGATCTCCTCACGCCGGAAAATTCGTTTGATGACCGGCTCATTCGTGCGCGGGTCTTTGAGCTCTTTCAGCTTGTCGCTGATCAACTTCAGCAGCGGCTCATACTCACTTTCCTCAACAATCCCAGTGGGCTTCACGCCTTTGCGGTTTATCCATATACTGGGCGGCGACGCGAGCACTTCAGTACAGTAAGCTTTGGTCCGCCCCCAATCGATTTCAGTAAATGAGGTGGCAGTGCTTTCGAACCACTTGCGAAATGCGGGCAGAAGATTAGCCAGCCGGCTCTTCGTATGATGACTAAGGGAACCGCGCAACGAGAGATAGACGCTCCGCACGATTTTTTGCACCAGCTTTTTGGCTGCGGAGCGCTCGTCCCGGCAATAATGAAGCAATCCTAGTTGGGCCAGATAGCGGTTGAGATAGATGACGCGGTCGGAAGTCGGGCCGCCGCCGTGGTCCGACACGACAAAGACGGATGTATCGCTGGAGACTTTTTTAAGCATCTGGCCAACCGCGTCGTCGAGCCGCTGATAGACGCGGAAGACGGCATCGCCAAACCGCGGCACGGCAGCCGGATCATAGTAGTGATGCGCCGGATCCATGTACTGCCAAAAGTAATGCTGCACAGTGTCAATCGACATGAAGGTGAACATCATCACATCGGCTGGACGTTTCTCCATCAGGTAAAAGCTTGCACGGAGCCATTGGTCGTCGAGTTGCTCCATTTCAGAGAGGACCTGGTCCCGTCTCGCATCAGTCGACATGAAGCCGAGGTAACGCAGCTCGAGCTCGAACCGGCCAAGCAGTCCCACAAGTTCCGAGCGTAGCTCGGGCGGATGAATAAACGGACTTTTCTCCGAAGGAGTATCCATGCCCGAGATCTGGAAGCCATTCAGGTGCTCGGGCGGATAGGTGAACGGGATGTTCATCGTGCCGACGGTAAAGCCGGCGTCGTTCAGCATGCGCCAGATGGTTTTCGCGCGACGCGAACCAGCGTTTAAGTAACGCAACTCGTAACTTCCCGGCTGAGCCTCGAGAAAATGAAAAATGCCGTGTTTGCCGGGATTCTTACCCGTCATGAATGAAGTCCAAGCCGGGGGAGTAATAGGCGGGAGAATCGACGCAAGCCTGCCCCATGCGCCTTCTTTCATCAGAGAGGCGAGATTTGGCAATTTTCCCTCGGCGATCCAGGGAATGATCAGGTCGAAAGTCGCCGCATCCAAACCAACGATCAGAACTTTTGGCTTCGTCATGCTACTCTACCGCCGTAGAGGCGGGCAATAGTAGACAGCCTTCGCGCCAAGTCAACTTTGCCGCCTGCTCAGATGGGACATTTGCCCGTTGTTTATACTCGGCTTGTCCGGTTCGCTGCGACGAGCATTTGCAGGCGATTTCGCAGTCAGGCCGGCATAAACTGCTTCAAGCTTTGTTGCGATGCTTGGCCAGTCGAAACGCCCGAGTACGAAGCTCTTCACGTTTGCGCGAAGCCTCTGCGCGAGAGCTGGGTCGTCGAGCAAGCTCAGAATTCCCTGTGCGAAGTTTTCATCGGTCGCAGGTTCGACGAGCATAGCCGTCTTTCTGTCTTCGAGGATCGTCGCCGACCCCTTAAAGCTCACGATGGCGTTTCCCGCCGCCATGTAGTTCAAGAGTTTTGTTGGGATACCGGCCGAGTCTGGCCTGGGAATAACGGCCACATCGGCTGCTGCGAGAAACCCAGGCAGCTCATCGAGGCTGCAGGATGTGATCGCGAACCGTGAGGCGACCCCAAGATCGACAGCCATTCTCTCGTACTTCGCGCGATGAGTAGGATTGATTGTGCTACCGACGAGCAGCAGGCGTGCTGCTGGCTTGCTTTCATGAACAATTTTAAAAGCCGCCATCAGGTGATCGATGCCTTGAAAATCGTCGAACGTGCCTGTGTAGATAACCAATGGAGCACCGTCGGCCGCGAAGCGATCCCGAACGCGGGAGCCATCGGCTGCGGCGAACATTTCGGGCCGCACACCAGAATGGATCGTAACTACGCGCGCCGGATCGATGCCCTTGCTGAGAAGAAACGATCGCAAACCCTCGGTATCCGCGATGATGATGTCAGCCATTCTTGGAACAACATAATCGAGGAGCTTAGCCAGCCCCACCGCTAACCCTCGCGGACGGATAAAGTTAAATGAGGCCAATTCACCGATCATGGTGTTGATTGCGTTGTAAATCACCGGCACTCTTGCGAACTTACCCACGAAGCTGCCGACGAGCGCGCCCTCGTAGTTATGAGCGTGAATCACGTCTACATTATGTCTGCGCACAACTTGAAAGAGCTTGAACACAAGGAGCGCGTCAAAGGCGAGCCGCTGGTAGCTCGGACCGACACAAACTTCACGGTTCGAACCTACCTGAGCCACCCGGTCGATCTCAACACCCGTTACTGGGATTTCATGACGGAGGGGGTAGGTAACAACACGAATCGAATGTCCGCGCTGGGCAAGTTCTTCCGACATCTCTTTGATTGCCGCCGGAGTGCCGTGGTTTGCCGGAAAAGGACAGGCGGCAACCATCGCTACGGAAAAATTCATGATTTGAAGATCGATTAAAAAGACCGCACTGCCTTGTCGAGAGAGTCTACGACATAATCGATCTGGTTGTCTGTCAGGTCGAAATAAAGCGGCAAACAGAAATGGTTTGAGACTACGTAATCAGTCTCGGCGAAGCTTTCGTTTGGCTGTGGAACGATCAGCTCGGGATGTTTCGTGAACACAGGCTGCGTATGGCAACTGCGATTGTAAAGCTCCCCTGGCAAAGAGACACCATAATCCTGTTTAAGCTTTCTTTTCAGCTTTTCTCTTTCGATCGGAGGCTCGAAGTACAAGATGTATTTGTAGTAGGCGGACTGAACGTTGGGAGGGATTTCGAGCAGTTTGATCCCCGGGATTTTCCGTGCCCTCAGCCGTTCGTCGTAGCTACGGGCGATGTGCCGTCGCTTTTGAAGGATTTTTTCTACGTGCCGCATCTGCTCCAGACCAAGCACGGCGTTGAACTCACCTGGCCGCCAGTTATCGCCAATTTCGTCGTGAAGGTTCGGCTCGGGACCAAAGCGGCCATGATCACGAAGCGCCCGGGCGGTTTTATACAGCATCTCGTCGTCGGTCGTGACCATTCCACCTTCGCCGGTGGTTAGGACTTTCGTGGAGAAAAATGAAAACGAGGCGGCTCGCGCAAGCGAACCGGCTTTTCTACCGTCGATAGTTGCTCCATGCGCATGCGCCGCGTCCTCAATCAAAGAAGCGCCATGCTCTCGACAGAGGTCCCGGATTTCTTGGATATGAGGAGAAATGATCCCGCTCATGTGGACAAGCAGGACGGCCTTGGTGTCCGGTCGGATCTTGCGACGCAAATCCTGGGGGCTCATCTGAAACGTCTCTCGCTGGCAATCGACAAAAATCACTTTTGCTCCAGCGTGTATGGCAGCGGCGGCGCTGGCAATAAAAGTATGGCTTGGAACGATAACCGTCGCCCCTTCGACACCGATGGCCCGAAGGATGAGCTCAATTGAGCAAGTGCCGTTGCTCGTACCCAAAGCGTATTTCACTCCGCAAAACGCCGCCCATTGACGCTCGAATTCCTCGACATTCCGCCCCATGCTTATGAAGCCGCCACGTAGGATCTTTTCAAAGCCAGCCATGATCGACTGGACTTCTTCGTCCGAATATCTCAGATCGAAACCTGCTACTTGCATACTTTGTTTGAAGGTGTGCTCACTGAGACGCCCCCATCCTTTTAATATACCAGTCCATCGTTTTCTGAAGACCTTCTTCCATCCGCACTCTGGGTTGATAGCCGATCAGGCGCTCAGCTTTGGAAATATCCGGGCAACGTCTGTCTGCGCCTGAAGGCTTGGTTGTGTCGAATTCTATCCGGATATTCTTGCCTGACAACCGGACGATCAGCCGCACCAAATCCTTGATCTTAATCTCTTCGTTGGTTCCAATATTCAGAGCGTCCGCTTCCGGATACTTCTCGACCGCGAGCATCATTCCAGCAACCTCGTCCGAGACGTAAGTAAAAGATCTAGTCTGCTCTCCGTTGCCCCACACCGTAATGACGTCTTTGGCTTCGAGCACCTTTCTGATCTGCGACGGAACCACCGGGGCCGTTTCCGGATTGAAGTCCATCCGCGGACCATACACGTTGTAGGGTCGCACGATCGCGATCTTCATTCCATATTCGTCCTTGTAGCAGCGCGCCTGCACCTCGGCGAGCCGCTTCGACCAGCCGTACCCAAACCCGCTGGCCTCCGGTTCTCCTTTGAAGCCGTCCTCCTCAGGCGTCGGCACTTCACACTCTTTGGGGTAAACGCCGACAGTGCTTACACAAAGGAAGCGATCGATGGACGCCAAACGCGCAGCTTCCATCATGTTCAAATTGATCAGCGCGTTCGAGAAGAACATTTCCCCATGGTGTTTCACGTTGTAGCCGACGCCACGAATTTTCGCTGCCAGATGCATAACGACGTCGGCGCCCCGGCAAATTTTTCCGCAGGCCTCCGGATCGAGCAAATCAGCCTCCTGAAATTCAATATCGCGCTCGACAGCCTGCAGATTTTTCCGCGTACTATCGCGTGGCGCGAAATCGGCAACTTTCACATCGGCGCCTGCTTCAAGCAGGCGTTCTACGAGATGAGAGCCGATAAATCCGTACCCGCCTGTCACGACCACCTTCTTTTGCTTCCAGAAAGACATAATTGTTAAGGATGTTAAGTGGCTGGCATAGTCCGTTCGGCGAGCAACCGTTGTCAATCAATCTTTCCCATGCCGATTCTGGGCAGCGTGATAAACGCCAAACGCGTTCAGATGGGGGAATATCACGCCCTTCGGATTGCCTGTAGACATACTATGGACGGTCAGGAAAGATTACGATAAAGATCGAGAAAAAGCTTTTCCCAGACGATTGCTTCACCGAAAATAGCGCGTTAACGGGCATTAACAAAAATCTCGACAGACAAGACTCTTTAGTCCCAGCTGCATATTCAAGGATGATTGGGTTGGAGTTCACAAAGCTTGCGGCATCTTGCAAACGATCCATCGAATCGTGTGGAGACTGGAGCCCGCCGGAAAGAGCAGCACAGTCCGGCTATCAGTTTTGTAAACGACGGTTTATGCTGTGGCGAGCATCGAGTACCGCTTCTGGCGAGGTGCGTTTCCCCGTGCACATCAAGGACAGTAAAGTGCACCGGTAGAACGACTTCGCGTGCCAGCCGGTCAGGGCGAGTTATTAGCCGCAGCGCTCAAGGCAGCCGGAGTGGAGACAATCCTGGAGATAACCCCCACAAGGACACAGGGCGGCGGGCCCAAGGTCGCTACCGATCGTTAAAGCGTTTTTCGACAAATATTTCAAGAAGAACCAGTGAAAGCAGGAAGAGGGCGCGCTGCCGCCGCGACCGGGTTACGTCAGTTGATCGAGCAAACGCACCCCGCTATCGTTCGGCCACGATGGATAGCGAGGCGCTGATTTTTCTTCACATTCCCAAAACAGCGGGGACGACTCTGAACCGGATCATCGAGTGGCAATACAGCCCTTTTGCGATTTTCACGATCGATCCCTATCGGATCAGGGCCACAGAGGAACGACTCAAACGACTTCCAGAGTGGCGCCGGCGCCGGTTGCGGATGGTGCGCGGACATTTGTTCTACGGTATTCATGAATGCCTACCGCAGGGTGCTACTTATATCACACTGCTTCGCGAGCCGGTGGCCAGGTTTCTCTCCTCTTATTATTTTATCCTGCGCAGGCCGCTTCATCCGCTGCATCGGAAATTGAAAAGGGAGCGCCTGGGAGTAGAAGATTATCTCCGGCTAATCCCTCATCGGCATAACTTGCAGTGCAGGTTAATTGCCGGAGTTAAGGATACCGCGACCGGCGATGAGCAATTACTAGACATGGCGAAAGAAAATCTCACGAAATCGTTTAGCGTCGTGGGAATTTGTGAAAGATTTGAGGAGAGCTTGATGCTCATGGCGAGAACATTCGGATGGGAAGTTCCGCCTTATGAGAATCAAAAAGTCTCGAAGCGTCGCTCTATGATCGAACCAAAATTAGCCGACCTCATAAGGGAGCATAATCGTCTTGATGATGAGCTCTATGGGTTCGGGAAGAAGCTGTTTGAACAAAGCCTGTACAAAAAGCAGGATGCAGTTAGAGAAGGCTTGACGGTTCTACGTGCTATTCCGAGGCCTGGGATATTGAAAGGCTCGTGCCAATCAAGCATGCGCGCCGGAAGGTTCTTATTGAACAAGATCGTATCTGCAATATGACATCAGAATATCGGATGGTTGGCTTGGTGCGACGGCGGTATGCATGGCTGGCTCTCACAATCGCTGCGGCTATGCTGGGCGGGCAGATCGCGCAACCGAGTATGGCGCGGCGTTTGCCTGCGGAGGTTACCAGTGGTCCGGTTCAGAGAAATATAGTTTATAAGCGCGTCGATGGCGCAGTTCTCACCCTCGATCTTTATTTTCCGGAGAAGATCGCGGGTCCGCTGCCGGTGATCGTTTGGATCCATGGAGGAGGCTGGCACAGCGGCAGAAAAGAGCGGTGTCCAGCAGTTACTATGGTGCAGGATGGATACGCCGTGGCTAGCGTCGATTATCGTCTCACTACCGTCGCCCCTTTTCCAGCGCAGATCGAAGATTGCAAAGCTGCGGTCCGATGGCTTCGGGCCAATGCCTCCAAGTACAATCTCGATCCCGATCGGATCGGCGTCTGGGGATTCTCTGCGGGCGGACATCTGGCAGCGCTGCTTGGTACTTCCGGCGGGGTGAAGGAGCTGGAGGGAACTGGAGGCGATATGTCTTATTCAAGTCGGGTGCAGGCAGTCTGTGTTGTCTCAGGTGTCGGGGATCTGTTGCAGCTCTACCGCGACGCGACGGGCCCGCTGGGAGCGGAGATGAATCCCACAATCAAACCTTCCCTCGAAGCATTGATTGGCGGGCCGATAGAAGAGAATAAAACCAAGGCGATGGCTGCAAGCCCGATCACTTACGTCTCGAAGGACGATCCGCCTTTCCTGATCATTCACGGTGAGAACGACTTTACGGCGCCCGTTAGTTTGAGCCGGTCATTTTTCGCGGCGCTCAAGGCAGCTGGAGTGGATGCAACCCTGGAGGTTGCTACCGGACGAGGGCATGGGGTCGGAGGTCCCAAGTTCGATTCACTTATCAGATCATTTTTTAACAAGCACCTTAAGCAAGGCACAAACAGGTCGACTTAAAGCAGCCGTGAATCCCGCTCACATGTGGCCGCTGAATCGTTTCCACCTCATTCCCCTATTGTTGTGCGGATTAACTGTTGCCGCGGAAGCTCAGAGTCCAGTCTTCGCTGCTAAGCAGGAGCCACCGATTCGGACGGGTTTATGGGTCACGCAAAAGGTGTCGGAAGATGCCGGCACATTGGGCGTTTTCACCAACAGCATTCGCGCAAATCATCAACTGACTGGCGTCTGCCTTAACGTTCCCTGGAACGAAGTCGAGAAAGAAGCTGGCAAAGCCGACTTTAGCGCAATCGATAATTTCGTGGCCGTGCTACGCGGTATCAGCATGAAATATCAGCTCTGTTTCAAACCAGGCGATAGCACGCCAGCTTTTGTCTATGCGGAGGGCGCTCAGTCTTTTGAAACTCGCGCGACGAATCCCAATCGAGCCAATTTTGGCGAAGCAATCGTGATTCCTATCCCGTGGGACTCGGTTTATCAGCGGAACTTTTCGCGAGTGATCGCGCAACTGGGTAAACGTTATGCCAGCGATCCCTTGTGCGTAAGCGTCGTGCTTACCTGCGCCAATTCCATGAGCGCAGAAATGCATCTCCCAAAGAGGCGTGAAGATCTCGCGAAATGGGCAGGGCTCGGAAACTACGAAGAGAAGCTGCTGGACGTCTACAAAAAGTACACCGATGAATGGGCTGGCGCCTTCCCAAAACAGGAGGTATCACTGCACTTATCCAAGGTGCTAGACCTGCCTCCTCAGTTCTGCGAACGTGTTATCGATTATGGACTGAGCAAATATCCGCAGCGATTCACCATTCAGAATTGCCAGCTTACGGGACGCAGGGAAGACACTGGCATGATGAGCTATGATCTGATACAAAAGTACCGTGATTGCGCTCATCATGGCTTTCAGAGTCTCGCTGGTTTGTCTCATCCCAATGAGAGGATGGGTTCAATCGAGATGGCAGCTCTTAACATGGTCCATGCACAAGGCGAATACTGGGAACTGTGGCATGGGGATGGCATGAGCGTAGAAACTTCAACTGCCGTCGCCAAAGCCTGGGGAGAAGGCAAACGGCTTGGTTACGACGCTTACAAGAAAAAATTGATGGCTGAAGGTAAATACCGTGAACGATGATGACTGTTTTGGAACCAATATCAGATGGAGAGGCAGCCTCTCTTGAGTTTGGGACTGATAGGGAATCGACGAATGACCCGAGCCACAACTCCTGAAGAGGCGGTTATCTTTCTTCACGTGCCAAAGACCGCTGGCACCACGCTCAATCGGCTGATCGAATGGGAGTATCCTCTCTTTGAGATATACTCAATCGATCCTGTTTTCTTCAGGTGGTCCGCGTCGCACCTATGGCACCTCCCTGCGCAACGCCTGAAGAGGATGCGCATGTTCAAGGGTCACATGTTCTTTGGTGTTCATGAGATCCTCCCGCAGCCAGCGACCTACATTACCGTGTTGCGCGACCCCATCGATCGTGTGATCTCCGCCTTTTACTTCATGCGCAGCTATATGTTGCATCCCTTATACTGGAAATTCAGACGAGAGAATTGGACCCTCGAGGATTTTGTCAGGCGTTCGCCAAGAGATAACGCCCAATGTAAGATTATCGGCGTAGCTGAGTATGAGAAACCTTGTACCGCGGAGGTCTGTGAAAGAGCGAAGGATAACCTGGTCCGGTATTTTAGTGTGGTTGGCCTGTCCGAGCGTTTCGAAGAAAGCCTCGCGCTGATGAAGCTACGCTTCGGTTGGAAACTGCAACGCTACTCTAGTTTCAATGTGACTCGCACCCGGCCGGGGAAAGCCGATATTCCTCGATCGACTCTCGATTTGATTCAAGAGAAAAACTGCTTTGATATTTCGCTCTACGACTGCGCAGCAAAGATATTTGAGGCTGCCGTCAACACACGCGCAGCCGAAGTTAGCCAGATCACGCGTGAGTTGGAAGAGGCGCGAGCGAGAACTCGGACTCCGCTTAGCTCGGCCCTATTTTCGATCCGTGCGGCTGGCCGGAAAGCTATTAACAGGGCCTATTCCAGTATCTAGGGCTAAGGCGTTTTGGCGACAGTAGTTGGCTGCTTTGCGCTTTCAACCAACATGACTTTTGCCCGATAGGTTTCAAATTCGAACTTACCCATTTGGTGAAGATAATCCACCGTACTCGGGCTGCTCAATTTCTCGAAGTTAGCATACGGCGCAAAGACAACCCAAGTGCGATGCGCCGGAGAAACGACCTCCCGCACCTCTGTCAGATTGCGCGCCACGGGCAGGCCAGCAAACTTATCGACGAATCTCGGCTCCGCGAGTAACTGATTATACCCGGTTTTCGTGCCGTAGAGGGTGTCTAAAACATAATCACCGGGCATTCCTGCGTAGTACGCGAACACGTGTGGAATGCCTGGCACAATCCGGTCTCCCGGCTGGAAGTGATTCTTTACATACTCCGCCACACCGCGGTAGTCGTAGCGGTACGTATTCATGCGCGTCATAAGTCCAGGTTGATCGCCTTGGGCGGAAAGGGTGTACTCCTTCATCAGCGATTCGTTGCTTTGCAGAAAGAGCAGAGTCAGCACTGCCAGACCGGTGGCATGCGCAGCAACACGGGCGACGGTCGCGTTACCGGCGCGATGAGCGAGAGAAACAACGCGATCGTAAAGCGTCATCGCGGCGACTGTGCCGGCAAGTATCACAAGCGGCTGAAAGTAGTAACAATACCGTGGTGACAAAGCGGCTAGGCAGTTCGTGTGAAGGAACCACAGTACAACAAGTAGCGTCATAATGTAACGAAATCCACGCTGTGCCCAGCAGAATGGGAGGCCGATGAAAATCATGATCGTGAAGAAGACGAGGTTTTCGGACAGCCATAACTTGTCAATGTAAAATTGTGGAGAATAGGCGGGCGTAAGGAAAAAGAGCGACGGGCCGGCAACATTCGAAAGCCCTGAGCCTACCGTAAGATAGGATATGCCGGCGATCATCCGCGAACAGTACTCAGCGACCACCACGGCACCCATGAAGAAGAGGCAGCGGTAGAGATGAAACTCTTTTAACCACCACCATTCGCCCGGGCGAACAACCATCAA
>Ga0126383_10000588_pt1 | contig 20639 bp, 18 predicted proteins | sample PanSoiMetPlot_35_FD_96882 | JGI IMG/M metagenome (GOLD analysis project Ga0126383, IMG submission 96882) | Tropical forest soil microbial communities from Panama - MetaG Plot_35 | ecosystem: Environmental > Terrestrial > Soil > Tropical forest > Bulk soil | place: Panama | collected 2016-02-17
ACCACGGCGATGTGCAACTGGGAAGCGTAAGTAAGCGTGAGATTCCCGAATTTTTTCTGCTTATCGGGAACCTTAAAGGGCGCACGCCAGATGAACCGGCAATTCAGCGTGATATCGTGCATTTCCGGCGGCAGCACGGCGCTGTTCACGTTGACGATGTTCGCCAGCCCCCAATAGTTGATGGACTTTCCCGTACTCCCGGCTCGCAACTCCGGACCCTGCGCGCCGAGTCCGAATTCGATGTCGTCCTCTGTGGTCTCGAGAACAAAGGCTGCTAGCCGCCGCATCTCCGCTTTCAATTTCTGTGCCGCCCCGTGCACAGCCGAAAGTCCCGAGACCGCGAATTGGCTGGCGTAAGTTCCCGAAAAGCCCGTATGAACGTTTCGCTCCGTGTCGAAACCGGTGCGCACGGAGATGAGGTCAGGCGAAATATGCAGCACGTCAGCCACTACCTGGGCTGCCGTGGTTTCATGGCCTTGTCCCTGTGGACACGATCCCACGGCGACGACGACTTCGCCGTAAATATCCAGTTTGCAATTGGCTCCCTGGGAATTACCGGAGAATGGCGCGTGCGGATTCACGATCTGCGACTGTCCGAAGTTGTTCGTGCCCGAATCAAGCGTCGTGCCGATCCCCAGGCCGATCCAGCGCCCCTGTTTTCGGCCTGCGTCCTGCTTTTTCTTCCAACCATCCCAATCGATCAATTGCTTCGCCATCTCCAGCATCTTGGGATAGTTGCCCGAATCGTAGACACATCCGTTGGGGGTCGTGTAAGGAAACTCCTCGGGGCGAATGTAATTCTGCAACCTCATTTGGTCGGCGGGAATACCGAGTTCTTGGCCACAGATATCCACCACGCGCTCCAGAAACCAGAGATGCTGCATTCTGGAATATCCGCGATTCGGGCCTACCGGACATTTGTTTGTTACGGCCTGCGTAAAATCAATACGCAGGTTCTTGACTCGATAAACCCCGGGAACAACCTGAGACCAGATCACACAGCCCAGTGGCTCATACCGCGGATAGGCCCCGCAATCGTCCAGATGCCGTGACCTGATCGCCGTAATCACCCCGTCTTTATCGAGTGCGACGCTTGTATCGACAAACGTCCGCTCGTTACCGTGGGCGCTCGAAGTCATGTGCTCGGACCGCGTCTCGACCCACTTGATCGGCCGCCCGCCAGCCTTCTTCGAAGCGAGCGCGCAAACCGCCATCTGCGGATAACTGGTGATCTTGATTCCGAAGCTGCCGCCGATGTCGGCTGTCTGCACGCGTATCTTGTCGATGTGGATATTCAGGTGCGCAGCCAGAAATTGCATGGCGAAGGATGGAAATGAGTTGTTGCAGGAGTAATAGATATGTCCGTCCTTCGCATCCCACTGGGCAATGACTACATTGTTCTCCAGCGGCGTCGAGGAAAACCGATGGAAGTGCAATCGGTCAATGTTGACCAGATAAGCGGCGTCGCGAAATGCACCGTCGACATCGCCGTATTCGAAAACTCCATTCCAGACCTTATTCGTTCCCGCGCTCTCATGCAGAATGCTCCGGTCGGTCAGCGCTTCGTCGACATCGACCACCGGATCGAGCGGCTGATATTCGACCCGCACCAGCTCGGCCGAATCGTCGGCAATCTGCGGAGATTCCGCTACCACGGCCGCAACCGGCTCGCCTTGGTAGCGCACCTTGTCTACGGCCAGAGGATAATCGCGAATTTTCGCGCAGGGATCGGGTCCGATCTCAATGAACGGCTGGGTGAGCGGTTCGATTTCTTTTCCCGTCAGCGTGCAGGCCACGCCCGCTAATCGTTCCGCCGAAGTCACATTGAGGTTGACTATTTTGGCGTGAGCATACGGCGAGCGTACAAAACGCAAGTAAAGCATCTCGCGCATCTTCACATCGTCGGCAAATTTTCCGCGCCCCCGCACCAGCCGGTCTTCTTCTTTGCGGGGTAGCGGTCTGCCAACCCAGTTCTTATTGGCTCCCAAGCTCACGCTTCTCCCTAACATTCCTCTGGCGGCCTAATCGCTTTACCCCTTTGGCAATCAGCGCTTAACACTTAGCCATAAGCTCGATGGAATAAGTCGAATGTCGAGCACCGAAGGTCACCCAGCAAGTGCTAAACACCTGTTTCAAGCCAGCGCGGCCTCCAGGCCATCGATCAATTTCTTGATGTTTTTCTTGGCGACGGGATCGAGCAGTCCTCCCGCCACCGACATCAGCCGTCCAAAAATCTGAGCCTCTCCCTGCCAGTTAACCTTGGTTCCATTGCCGGTCGGGGAAAGATCGAATCCGGCTAGAATCGAGGTATTCCCGCCTGCGACGGCGCCTTGTCCTTTATATTGCGCCCGCTTCGGCCGCTCCGATTCGGTCAACTCCATCTTCACGTCCGCCACGCCTTTGATGTAGGAAATGCCCACATTCACTCTAACTGTGAAGTGCGTCGAGTCTTCAACCGTCATGCCCTGGTAGTCCGGCAGCAATGGAGCAAATTTTTGGGGGTTGGTCAGGAAGTCGTACACCTGTTCCGGCGTTTTCCTGACTTCGAACTCACCGGAAAACTTGATCGCCATGCTGCGCTCCCTTGGCTTTCTCAGCTGCCACCCGAATCGCCTTGAAAATGTTTTGATACCCGGTACAACGGCATGTATTGCCGGCAATCGCTTTGCGGATTTCGGATTCATTCGGCTGCGGATTGGACAAGAGCAGCTGATAGGTGGACATCATCAGTCCCGGCGTACAGTAGCCGCACTGCAGGCCGTGGCAGTCGCCAAAAGCTTTTTGAATCGAATGCAGCTCGCCATCTCTTGCCAAACCCTCAACCGTCATGATCTCCGCGCCGTCGGCCTGCACGGCAAACAAGGTGCACGACTTCACGGTTTTCCCATTCATCAGCACCGTACAGGCGCCGCAATAGGTTGTGTCACATCCAACGTGTGTACCCGTCAAATCGAGATGCTCACGCAGCAGTTCGACCAGAAGCAGCCGCGGCTCGACGCTGACCGCATAAGCCTTGCCGTTGACGTTTACTCGAATTGGAACTTCTTGGATTCCCGCATCGGTCGATTTTTTCCGGCTCCGAGCACGCCCCGGCTTGGTCGCAGTTTTAGGCATAAAGATGACTCACCTCGCATCGCTTCCCTTGCGCCCGGCGCAGCGCCACCTCAATGGCGCGTCTCACTAAAGCGGCCACCAAGGTCCGTTTGTATTCCGCCGAGCCGCGCATATCCGGCTGGGGATCAGCCGCGCTGCGCGCCGCCTCTGACGCACCCTGGATAGTTTTTTCGTTCACCGACCTTCCCCGTAGAGCCGTTTCTGCTTCCGACGCCTTGGTAAAAGTAAGCCCAACGCAGCCCAGCGAAATTGCCGCCTCCTGACAGATGTCATTGTTCATAACCAGATGCACGGCTGCGCTGGCGGTCGGATACACAGGCGCTGCGCGCTTGAACGCGATATAGGCGCCGCCGCTTCCGGGAGGCGGAAGTTTCACGATCACTTCCCTGACCACCTCATCTTTGGCCAGAAGCGTCGTATAAGCGTCCGTGATGAACTGGCTTAGCGGGATCGTGCGCTCGCCCTGCGGTCCAACGCAGCGCACAGTGGTCTCGAGCGTAGATAGAACAACGGCCCAGTCACCGCTGGGGTCCGCCTCTGCAAGTGACCCTCCTATGGTCCCGCGGTTACGGATCTGCACGTCGGCGATTCCCGCGGCGCAATCGTGAAGGACAGCAATCCTGGCGGCCGCGACAGAATTCTCGATGTCGCTATGACGGGTCAAAGCTCCAAAACGCAGCGTGTTTTTATCCTCTTTTATATAGGCGACACCGGGGATGAAGTTCAAATCGACGAGATGCTTCGGATTGGCGAAGCGCAGCTTCATGAGCGGGATCAGGCTTTGCCCGCCGGCCAGCAATTTGGCCTCGTCACCCAACTGCGCCAGCATGGTGGTCGCTTCTTTCAGCGACCCGGCCCGATGATATTGAAACGCGCGGGGAAACATGCTCTCCTCTCCCTGTTCCTTGCCCGCCGGCCTCCGGCGGCCGGGACAGATGCCCCGTACCGTGACCGGCTAATCGGCAGACGCTTTGCGGAAGAATCCTACTGCCGCGCCCGCCAGCGCAATAGTCACGCAGGCAGCTCCGACGACTGCCAATACGGATGCCAGAACTTTGCCTCCGCTTGCCGTTTGCAGCAGCACCGCGAACGGAAACAGCACAGATCCAACCAACAGCAGGACCGCCAACCAGTAGCGGGCACGTTCGGAAAAACCCACTCGATCAAAGACTGCACCCAGCACGATCATCAACATGGCCAAACCGATCCAATGCGAGTGCGCGTCCACCTGGCGAACGTACTTGTATTTCGTATCAGCGTACGCCGTAAGACTCGTCTCCGCGTTGGCCCAGTTTTCGCTCGCTGCCTGCGTAAACGCACCTTCGAGAGACTCCCCCATATGTTCAAGAGTCTGATGTTCGATGAACAAGGCATAGTGGAGGCCATAAAGCATACCAGCCGCGGCCAAGGCGATGCCGCCCACCAGCAAGAGCCTGCCTGATCTGCTCATGGGCGCACTCCAACGGCATCGGCATGTCCGGTATAGCGCAGGACTCCTACAAGCATCGCGATGAGTGCGACTACCACAAGCAGCCCGCCGAAATCAGCCATGCCACCGGCCAGTAATCCGATTTTCATTTCCAGAAGCACGAAGACGGGCAGCGCCCAGGAACCCGTGAGAAAGGTCACAACCCAGCGTCGCTTCCATTGCTCCTCCAGGAAGACAAAGGGCTGAATAAAGGAGAGCAGCATGGCCAGTAATCCGAACTCAATGAGGTGGGAGTGAGCGGCTACCGCAACCGCCCTTTCTGCCGCCAAGGATCCATATTCGTTGGCGACCGAAGGCCGGGCCACTTCATTGAAATCGAGCAATCTTTTGAGAATAGCTGTTTCCTGGTTCTCGTGATGGTAGAGGTCGAAAGCGGCATAGTAGGCGCCGTACAGGAATCCCGCCAGCACAAGCAGGGCACCGCCGCTCAACAGCGCGCGCTCCGCCCAGGAATTGTCAAACCTGAGTCGAGGCTCGGTGTCGGTGCGCTCGCCGCGAAAATACTTCCACAATCCCCACGCCTCACCGAGCAGCGCAAGAATGAGCAGCGCGCCGCCTGCATCCGCCAGCACGCTAGCCCATCCAATCACCGGAAATGGACTGTAGGCTAGTCCTACGTAGTGAATCAGGAAAATGCCGACCGGCAGCATCACCGACCCGGCCAGAAAAATCTGGGCGAGACGCTTCTTGCGTCGCGAGGGGAGGGCTACGTAAGGCTGCACGAGTGCCAGCAGCAATGCCAGATAACCTGCATCGGTCAAGTGCACGTGCGTGTCAATCTTGGTGCCGCGGTCTTCGAGCAGGCCGCCAACGCTGGCGAAAGCGTTGCGGACTCCTGGCGCATCCCGGTCAGCGGCCGCCTGTGCGGCCGCCGCAAGCATCTCGCCCGTCTGCCCTCCATTCTGATGGAGGACGAATACGGCAAAGACATCTCCAAACAACATGCCAGCCACGATCAGCCCGATGCCGCCAAAAAGCAGCAAACGCTGTGCGCTCAGGGGCGCGAACCCGGTTGCCGCAATCGAAGAAAATGCTGTGCCTGCCATGAATGATTGCTAAGTAAAATATCACCCGCTGGTTCGAGGTGATCTAGTCCGCCGCTCGCGCCGCGCTCGTTTGTCGGAAGGCCGGCATCACGTGCTTGGCGAACATATGCTGAGTCTTGATGCTCTTCCACGGTTCGAGGCCGCCGAAGTTGGAGACAATCGCCAACTCCCCGATGCCGCCCTTCTTCTCGAGCGCCTTGATCTGAAGGGTGACTTTCTCCGGGGTTCCAATGAAACCGATTTCCTGCTCCACGATCTCGTCGTAAGAAAGCTTGGTCAGAGACTCCAAGGCACCGCTGGCATAGAAGCCGTAACCCTTGGCAACAAGCTCTGCTTTTTTCTCTTCACCCTGGAGAGATGCAATGGGTGACGCATTAAACAACAAAAAGTTGTAGATCGCCTGCTCCACTTCCTTGCGAATTTGCTTCTCGTCGTCATCGATATAGACGGGCCGAATGTAGACAATATCAGGAACGTTGCCGTGTTCCGCACAAGCTCTCTTATAGATATTCAGCGGCGCCTCCAATAGCTTCCAGGGCAGCAAAGGCGGAACAAAGATTCCCCAGCCCTTCGCTCCCGCCAATTGATATGTGATATCGCTCGTGCCGCCCGTGTAGAACTTCGGATGCGGCTGCTGCAGGGGGCGTGGAACCACGGTGACATCTTTAACTTTGTAGAACTCCCCTGTATAGGAAAATTCGTCCTGGGATAAGGCCAGTTCAAGAATATCGACCGCCTCGTTGTATCGTGGGCGGCTTTCTTCGAGCGGCACCGAAGATGGGCCAAATAACCAGGCATGCCCGCGGCCCAATCCGCACTCGAGACGCCCATTGGTGAGGATGTCGGTCTCCGCGATCCTACCCGCCAGGCGCATGGGATTTTCCAGAGGCAGGGTATGCAGGGCGGTGCGGAACCGAATACGCTTTGTCCGCTGTGCCGCCGCGGCAAACATGGCGAGTGGATTGGCCGAAATCGAAAATTTCTGGAAGAAGTGATGATCGATCAGCGAATACACGTCAAACCCGCACTCGTCGGCGTGCTCGATTTGGCGCATGATCTCCCAGGTCAGGTCGTAATGTGACTTGCCTGGCGGTGCCTGCATCTCGCAGTAAATGCCAAATCGCATATCTCCCCCTGGCGAGCTTGCTCGACGAGGCGGTGGGTCCAACCGCCCCGCTATTGCTTCCTTAGCTGAACTGGTCGACTGCTTTCGATTTCTTTCCCAATTTTCTGATACTTGCCCCGGAAGAACAGTAGCGGCTCTCCCTCACGCACTACAACGTCTTCGACTTCCGCAATAAAAATAGTGTGGTCGCCCGCTTCGTGCGCCGTTTGCAAGCGACACTCGAGGTAAGCAAGAGCGCTGTGCAGAACCGGCGTGCCATGTCGGGTTCGATCAAATCGAGCTCCTGCGTCTTCCGCATGCTGATGGGTTTCCGTTGAACGCGCATAGTATTCGGAAATGGCCCTCTGCAATTCCGACAGAACATTGATCCCGAATCGCTTCTTCTCGTGCAGATGAGCATGGGTACGGGCGCGATGATCCACGCAAACCAGCACCAGCATGGGATCGAGCGACACCGAGGCGAACGCGTTGGCCGTCATCCCGTGCACCTCACCCTCTCGATCCACCGTAATCACTGTGACTCCAGTAGCAAAACAACCCAGCGTTTTGCGAAACTCGGCTTGCGTTAAGCTTGATGGCGAATCCGGCATGCGCCCGCTCGATTTGGGACCCTCCCATTTCTACCACGTCAGACGCAGGGCCAGCTGAATCTGCCGGGGATTGAAAATCGAGCGCGGCGTCCCATACGACGGATTGGGCGAGCCTTCCTTATAAAACGGACCGGTGCCGCAGTACGTGACGCCGCCCTCAGGACAAAAATCTGACGCGCCGTAGGCGGTATTGAAAAAGTGGATGTTCAGCGTGTTGGTCAGGTTAAAGGCCTCCGCAATCGCTTCCAGATGCAGCTTCTCGGTTACGATGAACGTACGAGCCAGGCGCATATCGAGCGTTTCGTAGCTGTCACCCCGGAAGGTGTTCCTCGGTTCGATGCCTACGCGGTCATTGTTGCCAAAAATGTCGCCGTTGGCATCGAAGCCCGCGAACTTGGTGAAGTAATGCGGAGACTCAAGCGTGAGGATTGTCCCCAGCTGCCAGTTATTCAGCACACGATTTATGTGCGTGGGTCCCTGCAGGGTGAAATTGCCAACAAAACGGTGCGCCACGCTGTCGGAGGAAACAGCTCGTTCCTTGTCCAGGCAGCAACTATCCTGTGGAATGAGTACAAAGCTTGGATTTGGTCCATCATCGATTCCTTTCGACCAGGTATAGCTGATTCCCCAGCCCAGGTGAGCGCCCATACGCTTGTTAAAGTTCACCAGTAAACCATCCCATTGGGAATCCCACTTCGAATTCGCTTCGAAGTCCACGGCATATCCCAGAGAACCGGCCGGCAATCCGCTGGTGGGGCACGGTACGGGGTCGAAAACAGCACATCGAACTCCGGGAGCAATGGCGGGAGGGAAACAGCCGAGGGTATCGAAATTCGAACAATACATGTTCTTCAGTGCGACATCGCCGCGCGCATCGTGAAATGGCAGCTGGCCGGTGGGGTCTGGCTGGTTGACGTTATAAAAGCTTCCCAGGTGGATACCGCGGACATGCATACCGGTAATTTCCAGAACGGTATCCTTCGTCGGCTGCAATTCCACCCCGAAACTCGCCTGCGCCCCGTAAGGCGGCTTGTGGTTTTTGTCGAAGCGCACGATGACGGCATCCAGCGAGGGTGTTGGATAGGAGGCCGTGGTCAGCCCCGGTCCCACCATCTGGCTTAATAGAAACGCCATCACGTCCGGAGTAGATCCTGCCGCCGACAACCGCGTTCGCGCATTCAGATCGTCCTGAATATTTTCGCGGCCCGGATATTTGCCGATGATTCCACCGCACGAGGGAATCTGGCACATGAGCAGTGGGGAAGGAATCATTCCATGAAATAGGCCGGCACCTCCGCGGATTACGACGTTGCGGCTCGTCTCCAACGCATAAGAGAAACCGGCGCGCGGATCGAAATTCTTAAGCGGGGAGTTGATCGCAGCCGCCGGCCAGGTCTCTCCTTCCCAACGCAAACCATAGTCCACCGTCAGATTGGATGTGGTTCGCCACTTATCCTGAATGTACAAACCTTCGTAGGTGTGGCCCATTTCGCCTTTGGCTTCATTGCGGATCGCCGAAGAGATCGCCGATCCCTGGTATACCGAAGTGCTGAATGTCGGCTCATTGAAACCTAGGGCGGCATTGAAGCGCTCGAAGAAAATTACGAATGGGTGGGGACGGCCGCCGGTAAGAAACTGTGCCGCCGGGTCAGTCCCCAAAAATGCCCCCAGGCTCCCGAAGTCCGCCTCGAATGGATAGAACAGCGGGAACGACTCGGTTGTATTTACATGATTGAAATCGCCGCCAAAGCTGATGGTGTGTCGTCCCAGTGTCTTGGTTACATCGTCCACCACCTCTGCACGGCCTTCTTCATAGAAATCGGGGTTCCCGCGGTTTACCCCCATGGTGAAGACGTTCGACACTTCCAGATGGGGCTGCGTACTCACGGTCGGAAAATCAAAAAACCTGTGTGCGTACTGCAGGCGGAAATTGTTGACGAGCGAACTGGAGAACACGGAGGTCAAGCTCCCTACCAGCGACTGATCACGGAAAAAATTGTTCTTAAACCCCGAGGGTAGATCGAATCCGTCATTGAGCGGGGAGAGATTGGTGCTGCGCTGGTCGTTGATGAAATAACGCACGAACATCGATTCCTGGGGATTGAAGTTGTGATCGAGCTTGAAAATCCCGTTATCGTAGTTGATGGTGCGATTGACAAACAGGTTCTCGGCGGGCAGCCCGAAGACGTTGACCTTTTCAGCATTGATCAGGTTTATGTTTTCCAGCACGGTGGAGTTGTAATAAGGAGACTCGCTGTGCCGCTGGCCTTCGTAGTTGCCGAAGAAAAACGTTTTGTCTTTCTGAATGGGCCCGCCCATGGTCGCGCCGAACTGGTTTTGCCGCAGCTTGTTAAAACCGCCGGCGGCCGCCAGCATGTTCTTAGCATCCATCTTGTCGTTGCGAAAATATTCGTAGAGAGATCCGTGGTAGTTATTGGTTCCGCTCTTGGTGACGATATTGACGATGCCACCCACGGCGCGCCCGAACTCCGTACTGTAATCGCTGTTAATGACGCGGAATTCCTGAACCGCCTCCTGCGATGGCGTGGTTTTCTGAATTCCAGACGCGGTTGACATGTTGTCCGCGCCGTCAATGGCGACAAAGTTGTAGTGGATGTTCTGTCCGGCGAATGACAGCTTGGTGACCGGCTCGATGATCACATCCGTGCTGCCCGAGGTTGTGTCACCAATGGCAACTCCAGGGGCAAGCAAGGCAAAGTCTATGAATTGCCGGCCGTTGACCGGCAGGTCTTCAATTTTCTGCTCATCGATGACGGAGCTGACCATGGTGCGTGTTGGCTCGGCGGCCGCCCCGACATCCTGCACGGTTACCTCTTCTTTGATTTCACCTACCGCAAGATTGAAATCCACGTTCCCGGTGCCGCCGACATCCAAGTGAACTTTCTTGGCCAGCTTGCGGAAGCCGGCCTTCTCCGCCGTCACATTGTAATCTCCAGCAGAAAGAGCGCTGATCTGGTAGTCGCCCATGGCTCCGCCATCGACTGAGCGCGTCAGGCCCGTAGCCGTGTTCACCACCGTCACTGTGGGTTGGGGAATGGCGGCGCCGCTGGTGTCGTACACCCGCCCTTCGACGGTCACATTCAAAGTCTGGGCGAAGGCCGGAGCCCCGAAGACGCAGATGCCGGCAACCACTAGTGACCTCGATAGACTCGACCCTAAAAACTTTCTTCCTGTCATGGCCATCCTCCCTCGAAATTGTTCCTCTATGAAGCGGCGGTTCGCGAGACTTCGTGGACCCGGTTGTTGCCCTTGGTCTTTTGGGAGCGCCAGTTCTCCCTGACCTCGCCCGCCATGATGCCCACTAATCTGGCTTCCGAATCGTCCAGGTGCTGTAGTAAGAGATCTGCGCATTGCTTCAGCTTGCCCGCGCTCAACAATTGATAAAGCTTGCGATGCACCGGAACCAAGGTTCCGGGGTCGTTATGACTGCGGTCCACCAACACCATGCCCATACGAAGTTCGCCAATTACTTTCTGATAAAGAGTCTCCAGCCGCTGGTTACGACGCAGATGAATGAGCAAGGTGTGGAACTGCAGGTCGCAATTTACGGCTTGTGCCCAATCGCGCGAGCGCACGGCACGCTCATACGCGTCGACGGCCGCCCGCAACTCATCCATGAGTTCGCGTGGCCGATCCTTCGCGCTCAGGATCGCCTGCACCTCAAGCAACCGCCGTAGATCATAGATTTCCCGCACATCCTTCAGAGAAAGGCGGGCCACAGCTACGCCGCGGTGAATATTGCGCTTGAGTAATCCTTCCAGCGAAAGAATGCGGACGGCCTCACGCATGGTGTTGCGCGACACGCCGAGCGATGCGGCCAGTGGGATTTCGGGGAGGGCGGTTCCCGGCCGCAACTCGCCATCGAGGATGCGCTGCCGCAAAATGCCAGCGACCTGATCGGCGACACTGACGCGATGAATGAGAGCTCGATCCATGGCCCCACACGGACCCCGTAAAAAGCGCCCGTCATCTTGCTCTGGATTGTTCAGCTTGTCAAGTGTTGAACAATTGAACACACTTGAGCCGTAAGAACCGGCTAAAGTCTTGAAGGATTTTCCCAAGGACCCGATCGGTAGGCATCGACACCTGTCGATCGCTCGTCTGGCTGCGGCCCAGTTCGCCAACCATTACAATGGGACAGCCTGTCATCGGCTGGGATCGGCAGCTTACCCGGATGATTTCGACAAACTCGCAACCCGCATCTTGGAAGTTCGCTAGCAGCACCTGCGAGTTGCCCATCTCGCACCACTCAGCACTTACGCTGCTTTCTTCGGGCGATGCCGAACTGCCAGGCCTGCTGGCCGCAGCCCGCGCCGCCAAAGAACGTTTCAAGCCGAATGTCATTACCTACTCGCGAAAAGTCTTCATCCCGCTGACCAATCTCTGTCGCGATTACTGCGGCTATTGCACCTTTCGTCGCGATCCTGGCCAGAGGGGTGCTCGCACTATGAGTCCGGAAGAAGTGCTGGAAGTGGTGCGTTGCGGGGAAAGGATGGGCTGCACGGAAGCCCTATTCAGCCTGGGTGACAAGCCCGAGCTACTGTTCCCGGAGATGCGCGAAGCCCTACGCCGGCTCGGCTATCGCTCCACGCTCGATTATTTGGAAGCGATGTGCGAACTGGTTATGCGTGAGACGACGCTGCTGCCGCATCCCAATCCTGGCTTGCTGAGCAGCGCATGGTTGAAGCGACTCGCAAAATGGTCCCCCAGTATCGGACTGATGTTGGAGACGACCAATCGAAATTTAATGGATTCCGGCGCCGCCCACGACAATGCTCCCGATAAGCTCCCCGCCAAGCGCTTGCGCACCGTGGAAGAAGCCGGAAAACTCGGCATCCCGTTTACGACCGGTATATTGATCGGCATCGGAGAAACACGACAAGACCGCGTCGAAAGCCTGCTCGCGATCCGCGACCTCGATCGACGGTACGGGCACATTCAGGAAGTGATCATCCAAAACTTTCGTGTTAAGCCGAGCATTCGGATGGCAAACTGGACTGAGCCGAGCCGCACCGACCTGCTGCGCACTGTGGCGGTGGCACGCCTGCTCATGCCGGAAATGAATATCCAGGCACCTCCCAACCTCTCCCTTCCGTATTACGAAGAACTCATCGACGCCGGCATCAACGACTGGGGCGGCGTCTCGCCGCTGACGCCCGATTTCATCAATCCCGAAGCGCCCTGGCCTCATCTTCAGGACCTCGAACGTCGCACGGAATCAAAGGGACAAATCTTGAAGCAGCGCCTCCCGGTATATCCTGAATTCGTTCCGCGGGTTCTGGCGTGCCCTGGCCAGCTCAGTGAAAAGTTGGCGTGCGCGTCGGACGCGGAAGGTTACGCCCAGAGGGCTCGATGATTACTGTGCTGACCGGCGGCACGGGCGGCGCCAAATTTGTGGATGGCCTCCGCCAGGTGGTTCCACCGGAGGAACTGACGATCATCGTCAACACCGGCGACGATCTCCTGTGGTGGGGTCTTTACGTCTCTCCCGACGTCGATTCGATCACTTACGTGCTGGCGGGGCTGCTTAGCAAAGAACGGGGTTGGGGGGTGAAAGGTGATACCTTTCACTGTCTGCAGGCCATGGGCAAGCTGGGCCAGCCAATCTGGTTCCATGCTGGCGACCGTGATCTAGCGGTGCACCTGGTTCGCTCACAACTGCTTGCCGAGGGCAAAACACTCACCCAAGCCACCGCCGAAATCTCCAGTAAACTCGCCGTAAGCGCGCGCATCCTTCCCATGAGCAACTCGCGTATCGAAACCCGTGTCCTCACAGCCGTGGGCGAGCTTAGTTTCGAAGAATATTTTGTGCAGCGCTGGTACCATGATCCGGTTGAGTCGGTGCGATACGCTGGGGCCGCCGATGCCCAGCCCGCTCCCGGCGTTGTGGACGCGATTCTCACCTCAGACATCGTGCTCGTGGCCCCGAGCAATCCCGTAAGCAGTATCTTTCCAATTCTGGCCGTACCTGGAATTCGTGATGCGCTGCGGAAAACAAAGGCAATCGTCGCGGGCATAAGTCCGATTGTTGCCGGCGCCCCCGTATCCGGGCCAACCGGGATATTGATGGCTGCGCAAAATCTGCCAGTTTCGATTTCAGGAATCGCTGAGATCTATGCCGATTTTCTGGACGTCCTGATCGCGGACAATCGCGACCAGCAGGCCGCCGAGCAACTCGCAAGCACCACCCTCGAGGTTTACTGCACCAATACGCTGATGCGATCATTATCCGACCGGGCCGCTCTGGCGCGCGCTGTACTCGATTTCATTAAGGCCGAAAGCAGAGCTCAGGTATTGAGCGATTCCGACTCCATATGATTCTGGTTCCGGTTAAGAATCTTGACCACGCCAAGCAGCGCCTGGCCGCTATTCTTGATCAGCCTGCTCGCACGGCACTGGCGCAGGCCATGATTCACGATGTGCTCGAGGCTATCGCCGGGTACGGTGATCGTCCTCGAGTGGCTGTCGTGACCAGCGACCGATTCGCTAGTGAACTCGCCCGTCATTTCGATTTTCAGATCATCGACGATCAGGCAAATACCAGCGAGACCGCCGCTATCGAGATGGCGACTCGAGTCTGCGAACGGCAAGGTGCCGAGAGCACACTGGTGATTCCCGGCGATATTCCTTTAATCGAATCGCGGGAGTTAGCCCAGATCTTCGATGCCACGCCGGACAGGGGTTCGGTTTTAGTCGCCGCCGCCGACGGCCGCGGTACCAATGCAGTTTTTCGCAAACCTGCGGGCCTGTTTTCGTTGCATTTCGGAAACGATAGTTTCCAGCCGCATTTGACTGCCGCCCGTAGTACCGGCTGGCCGTGTGTAGTTCTTTCGCTTCCGGGAATTGCGTGGGATGTGGATAATCCTGATGATCTTCAGCAGCTGGTCAATGCTCCCGGACAAACCCGCTCCCAACGTCTCGCCCGGCAGTGGAAGTGGAGCGAATACCCGCTCGCCGCCAAAGAATGAGCCGCCGCGCCGTGCACGAGCTTCGCGTCATCCCGCTTTGTTTCGCCGACGAGATCCGACCCGGAGATTCGATATCCGAGAAATTAATTGGGGTACTCGGTCGAGCCAAGGTGTCTCTGTCCGAGGGCGACATAGTGGTTGTCAAACACAAAATCATCTCGAAGGCCGAGGGACAGCTCGTCAATTTGGATCGCATCCGTCCCAGCGCGAGCTCGCGCTCATGGGCCAACCGTTATGGGCTCGATGCTCGCGTAACCGAAGTTGCTCTCTCTCAAAGCAGGCGCGTCGTGCGCCGCCGGCGAGGTGTCCTGATCACGGAGACCCGGCACGGATTTATTTGCGCCAACAGCGGGGTAGACGTATCCAATGTAAATGGCGGCAGCCATGCGCTCCTGCTGCCCGAAGATCCGGATCGATCGGCCGAGAAGCTGCATCGCGAGCTGAAGCAGAAACTCAAGATCGCCGTGCCGGTAATTATCAGCGACAGTTTTGGCCGGCCCTGGCGCGAGGGCTTGACCGAAGTCGCCATCGGCATTGCTGGGATGACAGCCCTGCACGATTATCGTGGCCAGCGCGATCCGCACGGTTATCCTTTACGGGTAAGTGTAGACGCCGTTGCCGACGAACTGGCTTGCGCGGCTGGCCTGGTTTGCGGCAAGCTGGCTCGCACCCCTGCGTGTATTATTCGGGGGTTTGAGTATCAACCGGGACCGGGCCGTGCGCGCGATCTAATTCGTCCTCGATCTCATGATCTTTTTCGCTAGGAGGCCGAAGTGGCAAGAACTCTCTCTCCTTCCCAACTAAGAGGCTTCCCCGATCTGGATTGGTCCGCGGCTGCTCCGAAGATCAGCGATCCGTGCCGAACCGCTCTGGAGCAGGTGCTCGACACCCAGGACGGAGGAAAGCTGACCCGGCAACAGAGCTCGGCTCTGGCTTATGCCGAGGGCGATGATCTGCTCGGTTTATTGGTCGCCGCCAACGAACTACGCCGCGAACTGGCCGGCAACATCGTTACCTACGTCGTCAATCGCAATATAAATTTCACTAATATCTGTTTTGTGGGGTGCAAGTTCTGTGCCTTTAGCCGGGGGCCGCGCGAGCACGACACGTATTTCCTTTCTCCTGAACAGGTAGCGGCTAAAGCGGTCGAGGCGGCGCAGCTGGGGGCCACGGAGGTTTGTATCCAAGGAGGATTGCCCCACGGCTTGCCCCCTTATTACTATCGGGACATTCTCCTCGCGGTAAAACAAGCCGTTCCGCGCATCCATATCCATGCATTTTCGCCCATGGAAATCATGTACGGCCTCGAGCTGACCGGCATGCCGCTTCCCGATTATTTGCGCATGCTGCGCGAGAGCGGCCTGGACACTCTGCCGGGCACGGCCGCGGAAATTTTGGATGACGAGATTCGTTTCGTCCTCTCCCGCAACAAGCTGTCCAGCGCGCAATGGCAAGTGGTGATCTCGACGGCTCATCAGACGGGAATCCGAACCACCTCGACCCTCATGTACGGTCATTGCGAAACCCCAACCCACTGGGTCAACCAGCTACAGCTATTGCGTACTATACAAGCGAAAACCGGCGGCTTCACCGAGTTCGTTCCGCTCGGTTTCGTGCACTTCAACACGTTGCTCTTCCAGCAGGGACTCTCGCGTCCCGGGCCCACCTTACAGGAACACTTGAAAATCCACGCACTCGCCCGCGTGCTGTTGGCCGGCTCGATCAACAACATTCAGGTCTCCTGGGTAAAACTCAACCGGGATATTTCGCGGCTCTGCCTCGAGGCTGGTGCCAACGATTACGGAGGCACCCTGATGGAGGAAAATATTTCCCGGGAGGCAGGCGCCACCGCAGGTCAATACACCAGCCCGGAAGACTTTCAGAACTTGATCCGGGCAATGGGCCGAATTCCTGCCGAACGCAATACCACTTACTCGCGCATCAGCATCAAACTGCCCGCCCAAGAAGAGATGAGCTGCGAGCAGGGGCTGGTTGCGGAGTTTCGATGAGCCGCGCCATCGCGATTCTCGGTGGTACAGGCGCCCAGGGCCACGGGTTGGCTCTTCGCTGGGCGCGAGCCGGTGAGACGGTGATCATAGGCTCCCGCAACCCGCAACGTGCACAGGATGCAGCCGCAAGCATTGCTGCCCAAGTCGGCCCATCGCGCGACATATCGGGTATGGCGAACTCCGCGGCCTGTGCCGCCACCGATCTGTGCGTGCTGACCGTTCCCTTCGAAAGCCAGGCCGGGCTGCTCAAGCAACTGAAGTCCGCATTTAGAACCGGGACGATTCTTATCGACGCCACGGTCCCACTCGCCGCCAGTGTTGGCGGCCGTTCTTCCCGCGTGCTCGGCGTTTGGCAGGGATCCGCGGCCCAGCAAACTGCCGAACTGGCGCCCAGAGGCGTAGTGGTTGCTGCTGCGTTTCATAACATCTCGTCAGACGTGCTTAGCAGCGACGCCCCCGTGGACTGCGATGCCATCATTTGCAGCGACGATGACAATGCGCGCCAAGTTGCGTCCCAGCTGGCCGTGAAAATCCCGGGGGTCCGGGCTATCGATGGCGGCAAGCTGGAAAATGCCCGCATTGTGGAGCAGATCACAGCGCTATTGATAACCATAAACACCCGTTACAAGACGCATGGCGCGGGAATCCGCATCACCGGAATCTAGTCATTTTTCCTTCAGATTCCTTTGTGTCGTTTGTGCTAAATGACGAACAACGGCGAATCCGCAATCGAATTCCGCAACGTCGCTTATTGCCTTCCGGGATCATCCGAAATCCTGCATGACCTGAATCTGACGATCCGCCCCGGCGAAACATTAGTTCTGCTGGGCCGCAGCGGTTCCGGGAAAACAACCTCACTGAAACTGATCAATAACCTGATCTCCCCCACAGATGGCGAAGTGATGGTCGAAGGCCGCTCCACCCGCAGATGGGACGTGATCCGGCTACGCCGCAGAATTGGCTATGTCATTCAGGATATCGGGTTATTCCCGCATTTCACGGTCGAGCGCAACATCACTTTGATTCCCAAGCTCGAGAACTGGCCCCGAGACCGCATTCGTGCGCGTCTTCAGGAATTGCTGGCATTGGTCGGTCTGGACCCGCAGCTTGCTGGTCGCTATCCACGCGAACTTTCCGGAGGCCAGCGCCAGCGTGTGGGCGTCGCGCGTGCTCTGGCGGCCGATCCGCCCATTCTCCTGATGGACGAACCCTTTGGGGCACTCGATCCCATCACTCGGGCCGATCTGCAGACGGAATTTGCCGCGCTTCAGAAACGACTGCGCAAGACAGTTGTATTTGTTACCCATGATGTGCGCGAAGCACTGGTGCTCAGCGATCGTATCGCTCTGATGGAGAGCGGCCAAGTGCTGACTCTCTCGACCCCACAAGAATTCTTACATTCCACGGATCCCCTGATTTCCGCCTACATTAGATCTGTAAACACAGATCTGGGAGATGGGTCTACGCGAGGCCAGCCATGAGCCTCTGGCACTTCGTGGCGCAGAACCGCGCCGAAATCCTGCAATTAACCCTGGAGCATCTATGGCTGGTAGGCATCTCGATGCTATTCGCGATCGGGATCGGGATTCCGCTTGGAATTCTGATCACACGCTGGCCCGCCCTGGACAAACCCATTTTGGGCAGCGCGAATATCATTCAGACTATCCCCAGCCTCGCGCTCTTCGGTTTTCTGCTGCCGGCGCCCTGGTTTGGAGAACGCGCCGACCGCATGGCCATTCTCGCCCTGACGCTCTACTCTCTGCTTCCTCTAATTCGCAACACCTATGTGGGAATCCGGGGGGTGGACTCGGCCGTCGTCGAAGCTGCCCGCGGCATGGGCATGACCGACCGCCAGATGCTGCTCGAAGTACAGCTTCCGCTCTCACTAGGTGTGATTATTGCGGGAGTGCGTGTAGCCACGGTCATCTCGGTTGGCCTGGCCACCATCGCTGCAGCGATCGGCGCGGGCGGCCTCGGCGAACTGATCTTTCGCGGCCTTGCTATGGTAAGCGATGCGGTTATTCTCGCGGGCGCCATTCCTGCCGCCCTGCTGGCCCTGTTGGCCGACTTCGGCTTAGGCCTGTTAGAAAAACGTCTGCAGCGCTTCTGATTATGGCCATCCCCAGACCAGATATTCGCGAGAGCTTCAGCCGTCGCTCATGGACGGGCTCCCGCATCGCGCTTTGCCCAGCACTGAAGTCCTGGCTTATTGGCCTGTGCTCCTCTGGAATAGCGCTGGGCGAATATCGCAATCGAGCGCGGACTGCGGTACTCGCAGTTGTGCTAGCGTCGCTTTTTGCCTGCACTCCATCGCATCAGGATCGAATCGTGATCGGCTCGAAAAATTTCACCGAGCAGCTGATCCTGGGCGAAATCCTGGCGCAGCATATTGCATCCAAGACCCACATCCCTGTCGAGCGTCGCTTCTATCTTGCGGGAACCTTTATCTGCCACCAGAGCATCCTCGCCGGCCGCATCGACATTTATCCCGAGTACACCGGTACCGCTCTCACCGCGATCTTGAAGCTGCCACCGGGAAATGAGTCCCACAAGGTCTATGACTTGGTGAAACGTAAGTACGCCAGCCGTTTTCATCTGGAAATCGGTCCGCCTTTCGGCTTCAACGACACCTTCGCCATTGTGGTTCGCGGCGATGATGCTCGCCGCCTGCATCTGGCAACCATCTCGCAATCTGCGACCTACACGCCGCATTGGCGTCCCGGCTTCGGCTATGAATTCATGGAGCGGCCCGATGGCTACAAGGGATTGGTTGGCGCCTATCAACTGCATTTTGTCGCGCCGCCGCGCATCATGGATCTGGGTTTGTTGACGCGGGCCCTCAAGGACAAGCAGGTAGATCTGATCGCCGGTAACAACACCGATGGCCTCATCCCCGCCTTCGATTTGTTCGTTCTCGAGGACGATCGCCATTACTTCCCTCCCTACGAGGCTGTACCTGTGGTTCGCCAGGAAACCTTGCGTCAGCATCCAGAGGTGCGCGGCGCGCTGAGTGAGCTTGCGGGTAAAATTTCTGACCAAGACATGCGAGCATTGAATTACGCGGTCGACGGCCAGCACCGTGACGCAAAAGAAGTCGTGTCCAGGTTTCTGCGGGAAAAGGGACTTTGAGGCACACCCGAATCTCAGCCGCTCTTGGTCAATCATGCGTTGCTTGACTTCGCTCGAGCTCCGAAAGTGGGACAACTCAACGTCGCGCCTTCAGCATGGGGCAGGTTTGGCGCCCGAGCGGGCTAGCGAACAACAACACCTGCTCCTATCGACTACACTGAACCAGTCGACTGACCGAACATGACCAACCGCGACCTGGCTTACGCTTGGAAGTACCACGACGCCACCAAGCATTCCTACGCCAGCATTCGAACCAATCCTCACAGGCTGGATTGGGAAAACAAGCCGCTGGAATTTAAGATCTATCCGACCCTGGAAGCGACACGCCTTCCCCATGAGGCTGGTCCGACCGGCGTTCCCGCCCTTTCGGCAATCGCCAACACTGAAGCTTTCCTAGCGGCCGGATCGGCTCTCGATCTCGACACGCTGGCCCAAATCCTTTTCCTCTCCGCCGGCATCACTAAAGCCAAAAAGTATCCCGGTGGAGAATTTTTTTTCCGGGCCGCAGCCTGCACCGGCGCTTTATATGAAATCGAACTCTATGTGGTCTCGGGAGACATCCGCGATCTTCCCGCCGGGGTCTACCATTTCGGCGTCGCTGAGTTCGGTTTGTGCCAGCTTCGTGCGGGAGACCATCGCCGCCTACTCAGCGAATTCGCCGGCAAAGAACCCGCCGTTCTACACGCCCCGGTGACCATCATCTCGACCGGAACCTATTGGAGAAATGCGTGGAAATACCAGTCTCGCACCTACCGCCATTTCGGCTGGGACAACGGCACGATTCTGGCCAACATGCTTGCCGTCAGCGCTGCGCTCAAGCTTCCAGCAAAGGTGGTTGCCGGCTTTCTCGACCAATCGCTCAGTGACTTTCTAGGCCTTGACGCTCAGCGCGAGGTGGCCCTCTCGCTTGTGTCGTTGGGCTACGCGCGTGGGGAGCCGGCGGCTTCGGTGGGACAAATTCCACCGTTACACCCACCGGTGCCTGGCTTCCAAGCGGAGGTGGACTACCCGCTCATGCGCGAGATGCACGCGGCTTCTTCGCTGGTCAGCGCACAGGAAGTCGCCGCCTGGCGCGGCCTCACACCGGTTACGCCAGTGCCTCCCATACAAGGAGGCCTGCTTACGCTGCCCAGGGTTGCTGACCATG
>Ga0126383_10000589_pt1 | contig 20638 bp, 15 predicted proteins | sample PanSoiMetPlot_35_FD_96882 | JGI IMG/M metagenome (GOLD analysis project Ga0126383, IMG submission 96882) | Tropical forest soil microbial communities from Panama - MetaG Plot_35 | ecosystem: Environmental > Terrestrial > Soil > Tropical forest > Bulk soil | place: Panama | collected 2016-02-17
CCGCCAACCCCCAGCACCACCACCGCGCCGACGACGATCGGGATAAGCGAGCGCCGCTTCGGCGCCGCCGCGACGCCGGTGCGAGCCGCCGGCGCCCGCTTCGCCGCCTGCGCCTTCGTTTCGCGCGAGTCCAGCAGCTGCGTCTTGCCTTCAATGTCGACGCGCGTCGCCGGTGCGACCCCGCGCGTGCCGCGCGCCAGCCCCGCCACCGCGACCACGTCGTCGGCGAACTTGGCGACGGTTTGGTAGCGATCGCCCGGCGTGCGGGCCAGGGCGGAGTCGAGCACCTGCTGCAACCCGTCGGGGAACGAGAGATCGGGGCGGGTTTCGGCGAGCTTCGCCGGCTCGTCGGTCAGCCGCTTGACCATCGTTTCCTGCACCGAGTCGGCCTGGAACGGCAGCTCCCCGGTGAGCATGCGGAAGTAGACGAGGGCGAGCGAGTAGAGGTCGCTGCGTCCGTCCACCTTGTCGCCGGACAGCTGCTCGGGGCTCATGAACTCCGGCGTCCCCACCACGAGGCCGGTCTTGGTCACCTTCTGGCCCGCGTCATCGCCGCCCACCGCCTTGGCGATGCCGAAGTCCACCACTTTCACGAGGTCGGCGCCGTCGCGCGTGCGCGCCACCATGATGTTGTCGGGCTTCAGGTCGCGGTGGACGATGCCGAGATCGTGCGCCGCCTGCAGCGCGTCGGCGGTCTGCTTGAAAATCGATGTGGCGCGCGCCAGCGGCAGCGCGCCCTCGTGCTCGATGATGGCGGTGAGCGGCTGGCCCTCGACGAACTCCATCGCCAGATAAATCAGCCCGTCGGGCGTCTCGCCGAAATCGTACACGGCGCAGACGTTGGGATGGGTGATGCGGCTGGCGTTGGCGGCTTCGCGGTTGAAGCGCGCCACCGCGTCGGGGTCGTGCACCATCGCGGGGCTCATCACCTTGATGGCGCTGCGCCGCCCCATCTTCACGTGCTCGGCGAGGTACACCTGGCCCATCCCGCCTTCGCCCAGCTTCTTGATCACGTGATAGCGGTCGGCCACCACCTGGCCCACGAGGCTCGTCGCCGGAGCGGCGGCCCGCAGCGTCGTGCCGTCGTCCTGACAGAACCGAATGTCGTCCGTATATTGCCGGGAGCAGACCGGGCAGATCTTCACGGGATCTCGATGCGCAGCAGCTTGTCGCCCACGAGGATGCGCGAGGCGTCCTTCAGCGGCATCGCGCCGCGCGCCGCGACGGCGATGCCGTTACGGCTGCCGGCATCCACCACCACGAAGTCGGCGTCCTCGGAGCGCACCAGCGCGTGCTGCGCGCTCATCGACGGGTCATAGGGGAATGTCCAGTCCCCCTTCTCGCGTCCGATCAGGAGATCGCGCCCGGGCGACAGCTGGATCACGTCGCGCGCGCTGCCGTCGGCGCGCAGCTGCGTCAGCGACGCGATGTCGGCCGACGGCGTGAGGCTGCCCATGCGCTTCGTCGCGTCGACCTCAGGGGCGTAGGGGCCGGGGTAGCCGAGGCGGCGGAACCGGATGATCTGCGACCCGACCAGCAGCAGGTCGCCTTCGGTCAGGCGGTGCGGCTCCTCGAGGAACACCCAGGTGCCGTTACGGCTCCCCAGGTCGCGTGCCACGAGCTTCGAATCCTCCCACGACAGCTTGGCGTGCAGCGGCGACATGAAGGCGTCGTCGGGAAAACGGATGTCCCCCTCGCCACGGCCGATCGTGGTGTCGATCGCTCGGCTCTCGAACACCTGCAGGTCGTCCCCGGTGTCGTTCATCAGGACGAGTCGGACGTAAAACTCGGTGCGCGGGGCAGGCCGCGAGGACGGCCGGGAGAGCCCTGCCGACGCGGCTTCGTCCCCCAGGGGGGACCCGCAGGTGGCGCAGAACCGCGTCCCGGCCTGCACCGTCGAGCCACAGCGAGCGCAGGCCGGCCCCGATCCCGGGGCCGAAAGCCGGCGGCCACAGTTGGGGCAATACGGCAACGCGCCGTCGATCCGACCGTTGCAAAACGGACAAGTCCGCTCAGCCGTCAGGTCGGCTCCGCCGAGGTCGGGGGCTGGGGTCATGGCCTGGGGAGCTGGGGCAGAGGCGTCGCCGGGGACGGGAGTCGGGACGGCCTTTTTCGCGGCCGCCTTCGCGAGGGGCTTGCCGCAGTCCATACAGAACAGGGCACCCGGCTCGTTGGCGCGTCCGCAATATGGGCAGGTGGTCACGGGCGACGCATCTCCTCGTCGGGGCCAGAAGTTATGGTATGCCAATCTATTGCGCAACTTGGCGGGTCGAAAGGGGAGCGCGTACCTTCGCTCCGCATGCGACGCGCGAACGCTCTGGTCGGCCTGTTTTTCTTGGCGTGCGGCGGCGGTAAAGCAGGAATCGCGCCGTCCCCTCCGACTCCGCTACCCACCGGTGCAGGGGTTCCCGTGACGCGGGCGCGGGGACCGTTGCGCCTCGCGGTCACCTATCCCGCCGCGACCGACACGGTGCAACCCACCGACAGCGAGTTCATCCTCGGCAGCACCGGCACCGCCGACGCGCGGCTCACCGTCGCGGGGGTGCCGGTCCCCGTCGCGCCGAGCGGCGGATGGATCGCCTGGATCCCGTTCCCCGACGATACCGCCTACGTGGTTCCGATCGTCGCCCGCGCCGGAACCGACAGTCAACTGCTGGAGTGGCGGGTGCACATCGCTCCCCGCTTTCATCCGCCTGGCGCTCGTGCGTGGGTCGACAGCGGCAGCTTCGAGCCGGCAGGGAATCTTCGCTGGCCGGCGGGCGAGGGGATACGCATCGCCGTGCGCGCCGCGCCGGGCTCCGTCGTGCGCCTGAGGTTGCGCAGCGGCACGACGGTGCCCCTCGTCCCCGACCCGCTTCCAGAAGAACCGGCGTGGGGGATCCGCGCCTTCGGCACCGACACGCAGGCGCTGCACCTCGCGGCTCGCGGCGATCGCTACGTCGGCTGGCTCGCCGCTGAGCCGATCGATTCGAGTGCGCTGCTCGAAGTCTGCAACGGCGCCGATACCGCCCGCGTCCGCTGGCCGCTCGTTCTCGCTACACTCGACGTCACGCGTCCCGACGTCATCGTCCTCGACGACGACACGGCGCGCACCGGCACCACCGACTCGCTCACCGTCGGCAAGGCGGTCCCGTACGGGACATATCAGTGGTTCTTCCCGACCGGCACTCGGGGCCTGCGCACCGGTGTCTGGAACGACCAGGTGCGCCTCGCACTGTCGGCGACGCAGGCCGTCTGGGTCAACGCCGCCGACGTGCACCAGCTCCCCCCGGGCACGCCGCCGCCCGTCGGTACCGTGGGTTCGGTGCGGCTCACCAGCGGGCCGCACTCCGTGACGTTGCGCGTCCCGCTCCCCGACCGGCTGCCGTTCCGTGTCGAAGAGGGCGGCCACACACTGGCGCTGCGCCTCTACGGCGCGCACTCCGACGTCAACTGGATGCAATACGGCCCGACCGATTCGGCTGTCGGGCGCATGAGCTTCCAGCAGGAGACCTCGGACGAGCTGGTGATCACGCTCGAGCTGGCACGCCCCGTGTGGGGCTACCGCACCCGCTTCGACGGCCGCGACCTGCTGCTCGAGGTGCGGCGCCCGCCCGCGATCGATCCCCGGGCTCCGCTGCGCGGCCGCACCATCGTGCTCGACCCCGGACATCCGCCGCTCGGCGCCACCGGTCCGACCGGCGTACACGAGCCGGTCGTGACACTGGCGGTCGCGCTCAAGGCGGAGTCGCTGCTCACGCGCGCGGGTGCCACGGTGCTTCTGACCCGCGGCGACATGTCGCCCGTCGATCTCTATCCGCGCACCAAATTCGCCGAGCAGCACGACGCCGATGTGCTCGTCTCGATCCACGCCAACGCGCTCCCCGACGGCGTGAATCCTTTCATCAATAATGGGACGAGCGTCTACTACTTCCATCCGCGGAGCGTGGAGCTCGGGCGCGCCCTCGATCGTGAGATTTCCCGTGCGTTGGGACTGCGCGACCTGGGCCTCGGGCGGGGCGACTATGCACTGGTCCGCCCCACGTGGATGCCGGCGGCGCTCACCGAGGGCGCGTTCATGATGATGCCCGACCAGGAGGCGTTGCTGGCGAGTGAGGCGGGGCAGTGGCGGTATGCCGAGGGTGTGGTGCGAGGAATCGAGGATTTCCTGCGACAAAGCGTGCTCAGCAGTCGGTGAGCAGTCAGTTCTGACCGACAACCGACAATCGACGACGCTTCACCGGATTGTAATGAATCGCCCCCGCAGGCCCACGGTATAATGAAAGCACCCATGCTCCGCGATGTCCTCCGACAGGCCGCCCTCGCCGCGGTGTTGTGCGGCATCGGGGGCGGTGTCGCCCGTGGCCAGGCCCAGGCGGAGCGGGCCGACCTGGAGCGGCTGCGCGACTCGCTCGGCACCGCGGTCGACTCGCTATCGCTCAAGCGGCTCGAGGCGGCGACGATCGAAGTCGCCAAACACGACCGCGACAACCCATTGATCCACCTCCGCCTCGGCTTCATTGCCTACCGCCTGGGCGAGATCGCCAAATCCAAACCACACTACGATGACGCCGCTGGAGAGTTCGAGTGGGCGTCGGATCTCAAACCCGACTGGCCCTATCCCTGGTACGGCCTGGGGATGTCGGAGCTCGCGCAGGGAGAGAATTCCTCGATCGCGATCGAGAATCTGCGCCAGCAGCTCGGTCTCGATTACCTGTCCAAGGCGGCGCGCGCCTTCGCGCACGCCACGCAGGTCGACCCGAGCTTCGCCTTCGCCGCGGTCGATCTCGTCAACGCCGCCCTGACCCAGCGTATCCGGCCGCGGCTCGAGGTCGCGCTGCAGTCGATCCGGCTCGCTGCGGCGTCGCCGGCGGGGACCAACGCCGCCGTGCAGCTGGCGCGCGGCCGGGTGGAGCGCGAGATGGGGGAAGTCGATTCCGCCCTGGCCGGGTTCCGCGCTTTCCTGGCGGTCGGTGGCGACTCCGGGATCGGACTGTTCGAGCTGGCGCGCACCCAGTTCTTCGCCAACCAGCCCCGGGCGGCGGAGTCGAGCTACTATGCCGGCGCCCGCATCGCGGCGGGCGCCGCGGCGCGCGCGCTGTACCGCGCCGATGTGGTGCTGCTCGCCGATTCCGCCACCATCAGGGACTTCGACGCGCAGAGCGACGGGGGCGCCCGCGCGGCGTGGCTGGCGCGGTTCTGGAATCAGCGCGACGTCGTCGAAGCGCGCGATCCGGGCGAGCGGCTCGGTGAACACAACCGCCGCTGGCTCTACGCGCACCGCAATTTCCGGCTGGTGAGCCGGCACCGCCACTACGACATCACCGAGGTGTATCGTTCGTCGCAGGCGGAATTCGACGACCGCGGCATCATCTACCTGCGCCACGGCGAGCCCGACCAGCGCGCCACCTATCCTTCCGGCCTCAACAATATCGAGCCCAACCAGAGCTGGCTGTATCACCGGCCGACCGGCGACCTCGTGTTCAACTTCGTGGCGCGCGACGACGCCTCCGACTACAAGCTGGTCGAGAGCCTCGTCGACGCGATGGGATTCCGCGCCGCGGTGCAGGCGGCGGGCCGCCCCGACCAGACCGTGATCGACCTCTACGCGTCGCGCGAGCAGTTCGGCGGCACCTACGCCCGCGTGGCGCGCGGCGGCGCCCTCGCCGGCGCGGCCCTCGCCGACGAGCGCTCCGTGGGCCGCAGAGACATCTCCACCGGGACGACCACCGACACCTACGAGCAGCGTTTCCCGGTGTCGCTCAACGTCGTGGTGCGCAACTTCGTCGTGGGCAACACTCAGCCAGCGGTCACCCACAGCGACTCCGAGCACGCCTCCGGCGACGCTGCAGCCGACCGCCCGTCCGCCGCACCGCCCGTCCGACCGACCGACCGCCAGTCCCTCCATGTCGTCTTCGCCATCCCCGCCGCCCGGCTCTCCTCCGAGCAGGGGGGAGAAGGCGTGCTCTACCCGCTGCACTTCCGGCTGCTCGTCACCGACCTGCGCGACAGTCTCGTCGCCCGGCTCGACACGCTGCGCGTCTTCACGGCGCGCCAGCCGCTGCACGCACCGAGCTATCTCTCGGGCCGGCTCAGCGTGCCGGTCCCCCCCGGCACCTACCGCTACCGGCTGCTCGTCTCCACCGCCGATCAGCTGGCGGGGCAGCTGGTGCAGCGCGACACGGTGCACGTGCCGGTGCTCGACGGGCGGAGCTACGCGTCGAGCGACGTCGTCGTGGGTCGCGTGGGCGGCGGGCTCGTCTGGCTGGCGCGCCATCCCGCGGGCGACTCGACCGCCGTGGACAGCGTGCTGCTCAACCCGCTCGACCGCTACCCCACGGGGAGCGTGGCGGAGCTGTACTTCGAGGTCTACGGCTTGGCGGCGGGTCAGGCCTACCACACCGAGGTGCGGGTGGAGCGCCAGGGCGGGCGCTCCATATTCGGAATGATCGGCGGGTTGTTCGGCGGGCACCACGCGCCGGCGCTGCTCGCGTTCGACGCCAGCGCCGACGGCCCGGTGACGCGGGTGCATCGCGGCATCAGTCTGAAGGACGTCCCGACGGGGAATTACGTCCTCACGGTGACGCTCACTGATCCTGCATCGTCGCGTCGCATCGTCCAGCGACAGTCGCTGCAGGTTGTTTCCAGCCAGTAAGTTGACACGCTCGCGCGCGGGTTCATAAGTTATCGGGATTGTACTGTCCCCACTGCGGCGCCCAAAACGACGAAGCCTTCAAGTTCTGTAAGACTTGCGGCGCCGACCTTTCCACGTCGGTCCCGCTCGCCAGCGCCGCTCCCGAAGAACCCTCCGAAGTCGACCTCGTCCGCGCCGAGCTGAAAGACGAATACGAGATCCTGAAGGAGTTGGGTCGCGGCGGCATGGCGATCGTGTTCCACGCGAAAGAACGCCTGCTCGAGCGCGAGGTCGCGCTCAAGGTGCTGCCGTTCTCGCTGTCGTTCGACAAGGAGTTCGTGGAGCGCTTCATGCGCGAAGCGCGCACGGCGGCGAAGCTCGAGCACCCCGGCATCGTGCCGATCTATCGCGTCGGCAAGTCGGGGCGGGTGACCTACTTCACGATGAAGTACCTGCGCGGCAAGCCGCTTTCGGCGCTGCTCGCCGCGCGCGGCGCGCTGCCGCCGCACGAGATCCGCCAGATCCTGGTGCAGGTCGCCCGCGCCCTCGCCTACGCCTATCGCACCGACGGCACGGTGCACCGCGACATCAAGCCCGACAACATCATGTTCGACGAGCACGGGCAGGCGATGGTGGCCGACTTCGGGATCGCCAAGGCCGCCTCGGGCTCGAAGCTCACCGGCACCGGCATGGCGATCGGCACGCCGCACTACATGAGCCCCGAGCAGGCGCGCGCCCAGCAGCTCGACGGGCGCTCGGACATCTACTCGCTCGGCGTCGTCGCCTACCAGTGCCTCACCGGCATGGTGCCGTTCGACGGCGAGGATTCGTTCTCGATCGGCTACAAGCACATCATGGAGCCGCTGCCGATCCCGCCGCTCGAAACCCAGGACCAGATCGATCTGTTCGAAGTCGTGAAGAAGATGATGGCGAAGCTCCCCGCCGAGCGCTTCCAGACCGCCGACGAGCTGGCGGAGATCCTGGAAAGCGGGGCGGGGTACGTCGCCACCGGCATCACCTCGGCGCAGACGCGCGCCATTCCGTCGCTCGCGTTCCCCAAGCTGTCGACCGCACCTACGACGCCGCTGCCGCGCGTCAGCGCGAGCGCTGGATTGCCCCCGGTTCCCGGGGCGCCGGCGCGCAAGGAGCGGTCGACCATGGCGGCGCTGCTCATCTGGGTGCTCGTCGTGGGTGGGATCCTGGGCGGCGGCGGATACTTCGCCTACAAGAAGGGACTGATCTTCGCGCACGGCGTCGCCCCCGACTCGGTGACGGCGGTGCACGACTCCGCGCAGCAGCTCGCCGACAGCGCGACCCGTGCGGACTCGGGGGAGCGCGCCGGCGCCGACTCCGCCCCGCGCGGCGTGGCCACCGCGGTCCCCGGGACGTCGGGGCGGCTGGTGCTGCTCGGCACGATTCCCGACGGTGCGCAGGTCACTGTCGACCGCCAGCCGGTGAAGGGGACGTCGCTCGAGCTGGCGCCCGGAACGCACAAGCTGGCGGTGCAGGCCGATGGGTGGAGGCCGCTGGAACGGTCGATCCTCATCAACCCGAGCAGCCTGACGTCGGTGACGATCGAGCTGCAGCGCCCGACGGTCGTGGGCGGCGGTGGATCGAATGCCGGCGGCGGGACGGCCAGCTGCGACGCCTACGGCCCGACCTACAACCGCGACGGCTCCTGCTTCGACACCCGTCCCGCGCCGCTCGTGGCGCCGCGCGTGCCGCTCCCCGCGGGCGCGACCGATACGCCGCGCCTCGTGATCGTGCTGGTGCACGTGTCCCAGGACGGCTCCACCGTCGATGCGCGCGTGCTGACCCCCTCCAACGACAGCGCCTTCACCGCGCTGGCCCTCGAGTTCGCCAAGCAGCTCAAATGGACGCCGGCCCAGAAGAACGGCGAACCGGTCGACGCCTGGACTCAGCAACAGATCCTGCCGTCGCGTCAGTAATGCGGATCGATCCGAGGAGCTTCGTGGCACCCGGCGCGTGGGTGATGGGCGATGTCACCCTCGAAGCCGAAGCAAGCGTGTGGTACGGCTGCGTGGTGCGCGGCGACATGGACCGCATCGTGATCGGCGCCCAGACCAACATCCAGGACGGCAGCATCGTCCATGTCGACGCCGGCCTCCCGGCGTTGATCGGCGCGCGCGTCGGGGTGGGGCACCGTGCCATTCTGCACGGCTGCGTCGTGGCAGACGAGTGCCTCATCGGCATGGGCAGCATTCTGCTCAACGGGGTACGCATCGGGACGGGGAGTGTGGTGGCGGCGGGGGCGGTGGTACGGGAGGGGATGGAGGTGCCGCCGGGTTCGCTCGTGATGGGCGTGCCGGCGCGCGTGGTCCGTCCGGTGGACGAGACGTTGCGCGCCCGCATCCGCGAGACGTGGCAGCACTATGTAACGGAAGCCGAGCGGCACCGCGGCGGGAACTTCCCGCCGGCCAGAACAGGTTTGTGATGTGGAAACACGAGAATCGGCGAAGCGACGGCGCTATCCGAAAAACTTGCCCGGGCAAGATGACACCCCTACCTTGCCCTTCCGCGTCTTCAGAAGACCTGCGGTCGTTTCGTTCAGAGAGCACACCGGGTGGGTGGGGGTCTGCGCTGAGGCCTGATGTCAGCCGTCTGACGTCAGTCATCAGGCATCCGACGTTGGTAGCGCGCCCGTCGCCCATAGCAACCACGAGGATCCGTCGCACATGACAACTCGCCGCAAGGGAACGCTCGACCTCAGCGCCAACGCGCTCACCGTCCTCGAGCGTCGCTACCTCGTGAAGGATGACCAGGGCAAGCCGGTCGAGCGCGCCGAAGACCTGTTCTGGCGCGTGGCGCGGACCATCGCCGCTCCCGACAAGACCTACGGCGCCTCCGACAAAGCCGTCGAAGCGCTCGCCGAGGCGTTCTTCGAGCTGATGGCGACGCGCGTCTGGATGCCCAACTCGCCCACCTTGATGAACGCCGGCCGGCCCCTGGGCCAGCTGTCGGCGTGCTTCGTGCTTCCGGTGGACGACGCCCTCTCGAACGGCAAGAGCGGCATCTACGACACGCTGCGCGCCATGGCGCTGGTGCACCAGTCGGGCGGGGGCACCGGCTTCGCGTTCAGCCGCCTGCGTCCCCAGAACGACGTGGTGCGCTCCACCATGGGGGTCGCCTCGGGTCCCGTCTCGTTCATGAAGCTGTACGACGCGTCGACCGACGTGGTGAAGCAGGGCGGCACGCGGCGCGGCGCCAACATGGGCATCCTGCGCGTCGACCACCCCGACATTCTCGAGTTCATCACCTGCAAGGACGACCTCACCCAGGTGACGAACTTCAACATCTCGGTGGCGGTCACCGACGCGTTCATGGACGCGGTCGCCGAGGGGCGCTCCTACGATCTCATCCACCCGCGCACCAAGCAGCCCGTAGGCCAGCTCGACGCGCGCGACGTATTCCGGAAGATCGTGCACGGCGCCTGGAAGACGGGCGAGCCGGGCGTGTTCTTCATCGACCGCGCCAACCAGTACAACCCGGTACCGGCGCTGGGCAGCTACGAGGCGACCAATCCCTGCGGCGAGCAGCCGCTGCTCTCCTACGACGTCTGCAACCTGGGCTCGATCAACGTCGGGCTGTTCGTCAAGGACGGCCGGGTCGACTGGGACCGGTTGCGCACCGCCGTGCACCTCTGCACCCATTTCCTCGACAACGTGATCGATGCGAACAAGTACCCGCTCGGCGAGATCGACGATCTGGCGAAGCGGATCCGTCGCATCGGGCTCGGCATCATGGGGTGGGCGGACCTGCTCGTGAAGCTGGGGATTCCCTACAACTCCGACGAGGGCGTGAAGCTCGGCCTCGAGCTCATGCAGTTCGTGGACGAAGAGTCGAAGGTCGCCTCGGAAAAGCTGGCCGAGACGCGCGGCGTGTTCCCGGAGTGGCCGCGCTCGATCTGGGGTCCCGACGCGACCTGCGCGCGCGACCCCAAGGGCGCGCGCATCCGGCCCGTGCGGCGGTTGCGCAACTGCAACCTCACCACCGTCGCCCCCACCGGGACGATCTCGATCATCGCGGGGTGCAGCTCGGGTATCGAGCCGTTGTTCGCGGTCGCGTTCATGCGCAATCAGGCGGGCGTGCTGATGCCCGACGTGAACGAGGAGTTCGTGGCGCTCGCCAAACAGGAAGGGTGGTACTCCGAGGCGCTGATGCAGCGCATCGCCGAGAGCGGCCACATCCACTTCGACGCGGTGCCGGCCAAGTGGCAGCGCGTGTTCGTCACGGCGCACGACGTGACGCCGGAGTGGCACATCCGCATGCAGGCGGCGTTCCAGGCATTCACCGACTCGGCGATCTCCAAGACGTGCAACTTCCCGCACGAGGCGACCGAGGAAGACGTCGAGAAGATCTACCGCCTGGCGTTCGAGCTGGACTGCAAGGGCGTCACCGTCTACCGCGACGGCGCCCGCGAGATGCAGGTGCTGTCGACCGGGTCGACGGCGAAGAAAGTGCAGGAGCAGTCGGGCACGGCGCCCGCGGCCGCGTCGAGCGGCGCGGATCCCGCCCGCCAGCTCGCCGAAGCGCTGGGCCACGTGGCGGAGCTCGAGGCGGAGCTGGAGCGCACCCGCGTGGCGCTGCACGAAGTCGAAAGCGAGAACCTGCAGCGGCGCACCAAGCGCAGCCGCCCGGACCTGCTGCGCGGCACCACGCGGCGCATCGACACCCCGCTCGGCACGATGTACGTGACGATCACCGAGGACGACAAAGGCCAGCCGTTCGAGATCTTCATGTCGCTCGGTAAGGCGGGCGCGCCGATCATGGCCGACGTCGAGGCGATCGGCCGCCTCATCTCGCTCGCGTTGCGCTCCGGCATTCCGCTCGCCGAAGTGCACCGCCAGGTACGCGGCATCTCCTCCGACCGCGTCGTCGGACTGGGGCCGAACAAGGTGCTCTCAGTGCCCGACGCCATCGGCATCGCGATCGAAAAATGGCTGCAGGAAAAGCAGGGGGTCCAGCAGGACCTGCTCGGCGGCACCCCCGCCACAACTGCGCGGGAAGCGTTGCGGCCGGCCGACATCGTGACCGGCGGGCAAGGGGAAGCGGCGCTTTCCAGCCCGGATCAAGGGCAGGATTTCATCGGAACCTGCCCGGACTGCGGCTCGCAGCTTGCGTTCGCCGAGGGGTGTGTCAAATGTCACGTATGCGGCTTCAGCGAGTGCGGCTGAGACGGTACCTCACGCCCGTTGTGTGACAACTGTCACGCCGCTGCCCGCCGCCCTGGTGTAGCATCAGAGGGATGACGAGCGCGATGGAAGCCCGCCGAGTAACCCCGACCCGCCTCCAGCCGAAAGGCTGGGCCCGCGTGGGTCCCGCCGGCGCCCATACCTTGCGGCGCGGCGCCTGGTATCCCGTGGTGCGGATGTCGTCGAGCAACATCGTGGTGCTCGACGTTAACCGCCGCAACGTCCCCGTCGACCGCCGGCTGCTCGAGATCCGCTACCAGCCCCCCGAGCGCTGGACCATCGTGCGCTGCGAGCCGCGCCTCATCGAGCGCATCGGCCGCATCTTCCCGCTCACCTACGCCGTCTGTCCCGCCTGCCGCCACCGCCAGGCGTTCGGGGCGGACTCGAAGCGGCTGCAGTGCGACCGCTGCCACAACTCGGCGATATTGGCGTGGGATGAGTTGAGCTAGAAAAAGCGGCGGAATGGGTAATGGGTTTGAGTAGTTACCCATGACCCATTACTCATAACGCCGTCAGAGTGTCACCAGCAGGTCGCCTACTTCGACGAGCCCACTCCCCAGCGCCGTACAGTAGAACCCCCGCATCCCGTCGTCGAGAAACTGCAGCTGCTCCTTCAGGACGGCGCTCTCGACCGTACCGCCCAGGGCCCAGCCCGTGAAGGGGCGGCAGGGGTGCGCGACCTGGAGTACCTGCAGGCGGGCGCGCTCCTGGCCGTCGGCGCCGACGATCGCCAGTCCCCCGGCGACGTCGTCGAAGCTGAAGCGGCCGGGCGTCTCGGCGATGAGGTTCTCGCCGGCGCAGCCGGTCACGAGGTGGGGCCCGAACCGCTCGCGCATCGCGGCGTAGTGGCCGGTGAACCCGACGGAGACGCCGTGCAGGCCGTCCTCGTTCTTCGTGGCGGGATGGGCGCGGTGGTGCACGTCGACGACCCAGCCGCCGTCCGCGGCGCCCATCACTCCATCAGGGGAGAGCGCGAGGCGCGGGACGTCGAGGATCGGCGCGGGATCGTAGCGCCGCTCCGGCTTCACGCCGGTCTTCAACGTGGTACGCTGGATCTGGAGACGAACGAGGCGGCCGAGCTCGCGCATACCGCAAAATAGCACCTCGGGCTATCTTGGTGGTCCGATGGCGTCCAAGGGCTGGGCCCGCTGTCTCGATTCCGTAGCGGACGTCCTCCGCCGCGGCGCCTGGTATCCCATCGTCGAAGAAACCGCCGACCATGTCGTGCTCGACGTGCACGAAAAGCGCGTGCGGCTCTCGCGCGTCGACCTGCAGGTACGCCTCACCCCGCCCGATCACTGGAGCATCGTCGTCCGCACCGGCGTGATGCGCCCCACTCTGGGCGGCACCAAGGATTCGGTCACCCAGACCTACGCCGTGTGCCCCTCCTGCAACGAGCGCCAGGAGTTCAACGGCAAGCCGACGCTGTTGAAGTGCACGCGCTGCAAAGGCGAGGCGGCGGTGGACTGGTCGGTGACCTGCTAGAGAAAATGGCGTACTGAGTCATGGGTGGTGAGTAACGACCGATCGCGCAGTTCCTCAAGACCCACGACCCATAACGCTGCTATTTCACCGCAGTCGGCTCAAGTTTCTCCAGCACAGGCCCCAGCAGCCTCACAGCGACATAACACTCCACCCCCAGCACCGGCGCCGCCACGATCGCCCACACGAGCCCGGTGGCGATCAGTCCGGCTCCCAGCACGCGAGCGAGGATCGCCGCCAGGCCCCCCACGATGGCGGCCGGGAGGATCGCGACGCCCAGCGCCACGCTGGTCCCGAGGAACGTGACGATCCGCTGCCCGGTGGCCTCGAAGCCGGTGGCGCGCTCGGGGCCGATGGCGCTCCACCCGGGGAAGAGGAGCGCCGCCGTATTCTGCACCAGGAACAGCACGGTGACGATCGGGGGTGTGAGGACCACCGCGCCGACGAGCACGGCGAGCCGGTCGCCGGCGGGCAGCGTGACCGCGTCGCTTGCGAGGGAGGCGATGAACGCCGTCGTCCACCCGAGGATGGCGATCCCCGAGATGACGATTGCTGGCCCCAGCACTTCGGCGCCCACGATCGCCCTGCCGGCGAGCGGCAGCGTCTTCAACACGTCGAGCAGCTCGAGGTCGCGCCGCAGGTCGTAGCGCAGCGTGATCGGCCCGAACAGCACGCCGACACCCGTCAGGGCGAGCGCCAGCACCGCCACGAGGGTCGGCCCTCTGACCGCCCCCGGCTGCCCCAGCACCAGACCCATCACCACCACGAGAATCAGGATCAACACCAGAGACCGCAGCCGGAACTCGCGCAGCGCCCCGGTGATGTTCTTCCAGACCAGGGCGACCTCGGGGGCGCCCCGCGCGCCGAGCCGGAAAATCGGGGCGGTGCCGCCGCGGCGCACGCGCGGGACCTCGCTGCGTCCCCGGCGCATCGCCTCGATACGGCGGGCGGTCTTGTTGGCGTGCTCCACCGCGGCCTCCTCGAAGGCCAGGGTCGAGCGCACCACCCAGACGTAGAACGCCGCCGCGACCAGCAGCCCCTGAGGGAAGCGCGTCACGAACTCCCGCGCGCTGGTGGCGACCATCGGTCCCGTGAGGGCGAAGAGCGGCCACGTCACGACGCCGAGCACCCCGTGGCGCAACGCGCGCGACAGCACCGGCAGGGCGCTGCCCGGGTCGACGCGGAGGGCGGCCACGACGTCCGGAAGTGCGTTCCGCATCCCCCACCACAGGCCGCCGACGAGCAGCGCGAGGACCACGAGGGTGAGCAGCCGGCGCCGCACGCCCGTGACCCCCTGCTCGGTGAGCGAGGCGCGCACCAGCGCCGCGCTGGCGGCGTGCAGCTGCAGGGTGAAGTACAACAGCCAAAAGGCGGGGATGCGGAACAACACGCGGGTGGCGAGATCGGCGCGCGAGAAGATCAGCACGGTAAACATCGCCGACACGAGGATCGGCAGCTGGCTGCGCACCATGCGGAATTGGATCACCGCCCGGCGCGTGAGCGGGGCGGGGAAGACGAAATCGGTTTCGGCGAGCTGAAAGGCGAACGGGGTTTCCGCGGAGCCGAACACCCAGGTCAGGATGGCCGTTGCCCCCACCGCGAGCGCGGCGACCAGCCAGCGCACGTCGGGCGCGGCGGAGGAGGTCCATGCATTCCGCGGGCGGATCCAGAAATACCAGAAGTAGCCGAGGCCGACGAGGAATCCGATGAAATACTTCGGCTGCCGCAGCCGCTGCACCCGTCGTTTCAGCGTGTTGATGAACGAGCGCTGCGAGAGATACAGGGCCGCGTCGATCACAGGCGTTCTTCGCCGGGGGGCGAGGCCGTCAGGGCGAGGAAGACGTCCTCCAGACTCTTCCCGGCCAGATCGGGACGGCCGGCGAGAATTTCGGAGAGCGTCCCGACCGCCACCATCCGGCCGCGCTGCAGGATGAGCACCCGGGTGCAGATCTCTTCGACGAGGTGCAGCAGATGGGAGGAGAGCAGCACCGCCGCCCCGGCGCGGGCGCGCTCCACGATCGTCTGTTTCATGCGACGGATGCCGGCGGGGTCGAGCCCGGTGAGCGGCTCGTCGAACAGCAGCACCTTCGGGTCGTGCAGCAGCCCGCAGGCGATCACCAGCTTCTGGCGCATCCCGCGTGACAGCTCCCCCGGCAGCGCCCGGGCCTTGTCCGACAGCTCGAGCTCCTGGAGCAGCGAAGAGAGACGGGTATCCACATCGGCGACCTGATAAAGCCGGGCGATGAACCGCAGGTGCTCTTCGACGGTGAGGTACTCGAACAGGTGCGGCTCGTCGGGCATGAAGGCGAGCAGCCGCTTGGCGGCGACGGGCTCGCGCTCCAGGTCGTGGCCTCCGATCCGGATCCTGCCCCGCGTGGGGCGGACGATTCCGACGAGACTCCGCAGCGTCGTCGTCTTGCCGGCGCCGTTCGGGCCGACAAGTCCCAGGACCTCCCCGGGGGCGACCCCGAACGAGAGGTCGGCCACGGCGGCCAGCTCCCCGTAGAGCTTGGTGAGATTCTCGACTTCGATCATGGTCGGAGAATCTAGGCCAGAAGGGCACTTGCGGTGGCAGGGATCAAATTAGTATATTAACTATCAATATGTTAAATAAATACTCGCGGCTGAGAGCCGCGGCTCGGCTGAAGGTCGCTGAGAGCGACCGCGAACCGGACGTCACCATCGGTGACAGCGGCCGAGACGCGCCTCTCAGGCGCGACCGTGACGAGCGCCAAGATGCCTGACCGCTCCGAGCTTGCCCTCCAGCTGGCCGACGCCTTGAGCGCCGCCGCCACCGCCCTCGAGCGTTCCGGCGACCGCGCTTTCCGCGCCTACGGCCTCTCGCACCGCGCCCACGGCGCGCTGGCGGCCGTGGACGAAGCGGGGCCCGACGGCGCCCGACCCTCTGACATCGCCCAACGACTCGGCGTATCGCGCGCCGCCGCCACCACCTTCATCCAGCGCCTCGAGATGAAAGGGGTCGTGGAAACGACCCCCGATCCCGACGACGACCGCGGCGTACGCGTCACCCTCACCAGACGGGGGATCGAGGTCCTGCTCAGGGTCGGCCAGCTCGAGCGCCGCCTCGCCGCACGGTCGATCGAGGGGATGCCCGCGAGCGCTCTGCAACGCACGGTGCATCTCCTGGAGGAGTACAAACGCAGGCTCGAAGGGCGGCAGTTGGAGGTGATTCGATGAGGCGAACAGCGTAGGGAACGGGCGTATTGTTGGACTTCGTAGGGAAGAATCGTAAGTGGAAAAGTAGGGAGCTGTGCTTGAGGTGGGGAGTTCTACCCACGCTTTCCACAGGAGTTTAGCACATCGCCCATGCTCTCCCGCCTCACGCTGAAGGCCGCCATAACAAGGAAAGAGAGGAAGCCATACTTTTCCACATTGTTCTTTCCTTGATATAGTGTGGATAAGTGTGAGATCCCTGACAATCGAGTAGTCCAGCCCGACCATCCCCCACCATCTCTACCGTCCCCTACCGTCTCCTCTCCTACCGTCTCCTACCGTCTCCTACCGTATCTTTTCGCCCCATGATCCGACGCACCAAGATCGTCGCCACGCTCGGACCGGCCACCGCCAGTCCGGACGGCATTACCCGGTTGCTCGACGCCGGGGCGAACGTCATTCGCATCAACGCCTCTCACGGCACGTCCGAGCTGCGCGAGCAGTGGTTCAAGATGGTCCGCGCCGTCGCCGACGGGCGCGACCACCCGGTCGCCATCCTCATCGACCTCCAGGGTCCGCGCATCCGCGTCGGCGAGCTCGCGCAACCGCGGCAGCTCGTCCCGGGGAGCGAGGTCGTGCTCACTCCGGAAGAAGAGGCGCAGGGGGACGACATCCCCACCACCTACGCCGACCTCGCCACCGACGCCCGTGTCGGCGCGCGCATCCTGCTCAACGACGGTCTGTTCTCGCTCGAAGTGACGAAGATCGCCCCACCGCGCGTCACCGCCCGGGTGATCGACGGCGGCGAGCTGACGTCGCACAAAGGGATGAACCTCCCCGGTCTGACGGTGAGCGCGCCGGCGCTGACGGCGAAGGACAAGGAGGACGTGGTGGCGGCGGTCGCCTGGGGCGCCGACTTCCTCGCGCTCTCGTTCGTGCGTCGCGCCGAGGACCTGCACGCGCTGCGCGCCATGGTGCCCGCGTCGATGAAGCTCGTGGCCAAGATCGAAAAGTCCGCCGCCCTGGACGACCTCGAGCGCATTCTCGTCGCCGCGGACGCCCTCATGGTCGCCCGCGGCGACCTCGGCGTCGAGCTGCCGTTCGAGACGGTGCCGCTGGTCCAGAAACGGCTCATCAAGGAGTCGAACCGCCACGGCAAGCCGGTGATCACCGCGACGCAAATGCTGGAGTCGATGGTGCACGCGCCGCGCCCCACGCGCGCCGAGGCGTCCGACGTCGCCAACGCGATTCTCGACGGCACCGACGCCGTGATGCTCTCCGCCGAAACGGCGACGGGCGACTACCCCGAGGAAGCGGTGGCGGCGATGGACCGCATCATCCGCGAGATGGAGCGCAGCCCGGCGCGGCGGGAGGAGCGCCGCAGCTCGGACGGGCGCACCGGCGGGAGCACCTCGGTCGAGGACGCGATCGCGCTCGGCACATCGGCGGTGGCCAGGATGCTCAGCACCCCGCTCATCGTCACGCTCACCCAGGGCGGCTTCACTCCCCGCAAGGTCGCCGCCTTTCGTCCGCCCGTGCCGATCATGGCCGTCACGCCGATCCACCAGACCTATCGCCAGCTGGCGCTGGTGTGGGGCGTGCTCCCCGTCCATGTCACCCGCGTGCCCGGCTACGACGCGATGCTCGAGGTGGTGCGCGACCTGATCCTGAAGCGAGGGCTGGCGCAGCCGGGGGACCATATCGTGATGACCGCGGGCGTGCCGTGGGAAGTCTCGGGCGGGACGAACCTGATCAAGGTCGAGGAAGTCTGAGACTCATCCTGCTCGGCACCGGGACGTCGTTCGGCGTCCCACAGATCGGGTGCCGCTGCCGTGCCTGTACCTCCACCGACCCGAAGGATCGTCGCACGCGCAGCGCCGCGGTCGTCGAAGCGAACGGCCGCCGCCTGCTGATCGACACGCCTCCCGAGCTGCGCCAGCAGCTGGTCCAGAACGAAATCGAGGACGTGGACGCGGTGCTGTTCACCCACGCCCACGCCGACCACGTGCACGGCATCGACGACCTGCGCCCCATCTCGATGCACCACAAGACCGGTCTCCCCGCGTACGGCCCGTCGGCCGCTCTCGAGGAGCTGGCGCGGCGCTTCGACTACATCTTCGACGCGGCGCACGAGCCGCCGCCGGGCACGAGCATCCCCAAGCTCGCCCCGCTGCCGATCCCCTCCGGCGCCGCGATCGACATCGCCGGCGTCGCGGTGCTGCCGCTGCTGCTGCCGCACGGCGACACCGTCGTCTACGGCTATCGCATTGGCCCGATCGCCTACCTCACCGACGCCAAGTCCGTCCCCGCCGAGGTCCAGGCCCGGCTCGCCGGTCTCGAGGTGCTGGTGTTGAACGCGCTGTTGCCGCGTCCTCACCCGTTGCACCTCTCGATCCCCGAGGCGATCGCCACCGCGCGCGCCATCGGGGCGCAGCGCACGATCTTCACGCATCTGACGCACGAGAATACGCATGCGGAGCTGGTCGCGGCGTTGCCGGCGGGGATTGAGCCGGGGTTTGACGGCATGGTGGTCGATGTCTGACTCGACACGCCAAGGCGTGTGCCTCGAAAGGCACTGCGCTTCGCGCAGTGCGGTGTGGGGCTCACCCTTCAGGGTGTCGCCCCAGAGCGAAGCCACCGTAGATTCTGGCCACCAATGAGCACAAAGGTCGTCGAAGGCTGGCACCAATCCATCTGGGGCGTCATCAAGCGCACCCTCGAGCTGGCGTACGAGGACCGCATCCCGTTCCTCGCGAGCGCCCTCTCGTTCGACGTCATCCTCACCTCGATCCCGTTTCTCGTGTTGCTGCTCGCGGTCGTCGGCTCGCTGGTGCAGCACCAGCTCACCACCCAGCAGCTCGACCTGGCGGAGCTGTTGCGCCGCCTCATGCCGGTGGCCGGCGGGGTCGGGGGGGACGCGGTGCGCCACGTCGAGGACGTGCTCGCGGGCGTGGTGCGCAGCCGCGGCCAGCTGACCCTCATCGGCCTGCCGCTCTTCCTGTACTTCTCGACCCGCCTTTTCGGCGGCCTGCGCGCCGCGCTGAACGACGTCTTCGACACCGACGAGAAGCGATCCTTTCTGCTCGCCAAGCTGTATGACTTGGGCCTCGTGCTGATCACCGGCGTGTTGCTGCTCTCCTCGGCGCTGCTTCCGGCCGTCGAAGCGCGCACCACGGCGGAGCTGACCGGCTCGTTTTTCATCGAATGGATCTACCGGCTGAGTCTCGAGATCGTGGCGTTCGGGTTCAGCACCGCGCTGTTTCTGTGCGTGTTCAAGTTCCTCCCCGCCCGGCGCATCGGGTGGCGCACGGCGCTCGTCGCCGCGGTGTTCTGCGCCCTCGCGTTCGAGATGGCGAAGCGGCTCTACGCCCTCTACGTCGCACACTTCGTGACACTCGACCGCCTCGCCTCGAACGCCAACGCCGGAGCATTTTTTCTGTTGATCCTGTGGATCTACTACACGAACTGCGTTTTCCTCATCGGGGGAGAGATCGCGGAAGTGTACGACCTGGCGCGCATGCGGCGCGCACAGCGGGTGCAGCTCGGATGATTCCTTTACCCATGACCCATGACCCAATACGCCTCTCCGGAGAGGCGTTCTGGGTTATGGGTAATGAGTCGTGCAGCGCTTGATCGATCTCCGTTCGGACACCGTAACTCGGCCGTCGGCGCCGATGCGCCGCGCTATGGCCGAGGCCGAGGTGGGCGACGACGTGCTGGACGGCGATCCCACGACGCGCCGCCTGGAGCAGCGCGTCGCCGAGATTCTCGGCGTGGAGGACGCGCTCTTTTTTCCGTCAGGCTCGCAGGCCAACCTCACTGGCATCGCGCTCGGCGCCGAGCGCGGCACCGAGCTGATCATCGAAGCCAACGCCCACATCCTGCACTACGAGATGGCGGGGATCGCGGGGCTCTGGGGCGTGCAGATCCGGCCGGTCCAGACACCCGACGGCCGGCTGTCGGGGGAGCTGGTGCGCGGGGCGCTGCGTCCGGTCTCTCCGCACCTCCCGCGTGTGTCGGCCATCACCATCGAGAACACCCACAACCTCGCCGGGGGCCGGGTAACCGATCTCGATCGCCTCGCTGGCATCGTCGCCGTGGGCCGGGAAGTGGGGCTGGCGCTACATCTCGACGGGGCGCGACTTTGGAATGCCGC
>Ga0126383_10000591_pt1 | contig 20628 bp, 20 predicted proteins | sample PanSoiMetPlot_35_FD_96882 | JGI IMG/M metagenome (GOLD analysis project Ga0126383, IMG submission 96882) | Tropical forest soil microbial communities from Panama - MetaG Plot_35 | ecosystem: Environmental > Terrestrial > Soil > Tropical forest > Bulk soil | place: Panama | collected 2016-02-17
CGCGTGCGCGGGGGCGGTCTCCGCCCCGAAGGGAGCCCCAGTCCCGTGACAGACGAGGACCTCCTGGAGGAGTTGGTGCTTGGGCCGGTTCGCGGCCGACCCAGGAAAACGTTCGTGGCCGAGTACGTGCGCGATCTCACGAGGGCCGATGTCGCGGCACTGCAACAGCCCCGAGGGACCGTCCCCGTCGCCCTAAAACGCATCCACTCCAGCCACCACGCCCTGGCCAAATGCCTCGCAACCGGCATGCGCCCGGGCGACGCGGCCCTCGTCACCGGTTACAGCCTGTCCCGCATCAGCATCCTCCAGTCCGATCCCACCTTCGTCGAACTCGTCGAGAACTATCGGGGCGAGGCGAAGGCCGTGATCGCGGACATGGTCGAGCGGATGACCAACATTTCCCTCGACGCCCTCGAACTGTTGCAGGAACGCCTCGTCGACACCCCCGAACAGTTCTCGATCCCGACCCTGTTGGACTTGGTCAAGACGTTCGCGGACCGAACAGGGCACGGACCGAACCAGGAGGTCCACCTCAAGCTCGATACCAGCGACTACATTGACCGCCCGCCCAGGGAAAGTTATGATGAGTGGCGGTCCCGCCGACAGATCGAACTGGGCGGCCCAGCGACAGAACGCAACCCAGCGACAGAACGCAATCCCTCAATTCTCAGCCCAGGGCCCAAGCGCCCCAACTAAGGAGACCGCAATGGCTGAAGTCCCCGTGACCATCAACGGCGTCATGTACCCGAAAACGAAGTCCGGGCGCGACAAACCAGTCGCCTGCACGCTCGTGGGCTCGGCCTGGGTGACCGGGCTCGGTGTCGGGGGCGGCCCCGCGGCCCCAGTCCCGCCCGATCCACCCATAGATGTCCCGCCCCCGATCGACACTCCGCCCGACGGCACAGGGGACCCGCCCGGGTCCATCGCGAAGCCCCCGCCACCCGAGGGCGGTTGGGGATGGAGCCCAGAGTACGGGTGGGGCTATTTCCCCGGGAGCGGTGGGGCAGGCCCGAAAGGGGCATAGCCCCAGCCCCAGCCCAGTACAGAACGCAGCCTTAAACCCGACCTTTCGCCCATGGCCCGTTCTAGACTCGCCGCCGAAGCCTGGTCTCCCCAGCCAGGCCCCCAGACCGACGCGATAACCGCGGACTGGTGCGGGGAGTTGTTCTACGGCGGCGCCGCGGGAGGCGGCAAGAGCGACTTTCTGTTGGGCGATTTCCTTCAGGACGTGCCGCGCTATGCGCGCGACTGGCGAGGCGTGCTGTTCCGCCGGACCTACAACGAACTGGAGGAGCTGATCGTGCGGTCGCGGGAGATCTATCCCGCGACCAAGGCCTCGTGGCACGAGCAGTCGAAGATGTGGACCTGGCCCAACGGGGCCGCCCTCCGCATGCGGTACATTGAGCGTGACGCCGATGCCACTCGGTACCAGGGACACGCCTATACCTGGATCGGGTGGGACGAGCTGACCCAGTGGCCCAGTGACTACGGGTACCGATTTCTCCGAGGCCGACTCCGTTCGGCCGCTAATGTCCCCACGAAGCGCATTCGAGCCGCCGCCAACCCAGGTGGCGTGGGCCATCACTGGGTCAAGGCGTACTTCGTCGACCCGCATCCCGCGGGCTACGTCCCGATCTCTGATCCGCTGACTCAGATGCAGCGGATGTTCGTCCCCGCGAAACTGAAGGACAACAAAATTCTGCTGTCCGCCGACCCCGGCTACGCGGACCGCCTCAAGGGTTTGTCCTCGGACGCGATGGTCCGGGCCTGGCTCGAGGGTGACTGGACTGTGGTAGAAGGGGCGTTCTTTGACTGTTGGCGGTACGATCAGCACGTCATCGACCCCTTCCCAGTGCCCACTACCTGGGCGCGGTTCCGGTCGATGGACTGGGGCTCGGCCCGCCCATTTTCAGTGGGCTGGTGGGCGATCGTTCAGGACGACTTCGACATTCACCAGGCGAATGGGGAGTCGGCTCGTACAATTCCCCGCGGAGCCCTGGTCCGTTATCGGGAGTGGTATGGGGCCGTCGCCCCGAACGTCGGGCTCAAGTTGACCGCCGAGAAGGTGGCCGAGGGCATCGTCACTCGGGAACGCCCCGGCCCCAGCCCAGAACCATTACGTTACGCAGTCCTTGACCCGGCTTGTTTCAAAGAGGACGGCGGTCCCTCTATCGCCGAGCGCATTAACAAGGTCCTAATTTCTTACAGGTGCCGGCCCTTCCACGCGGCTGACAACGCCCGAGTGCCCCAGCGCGGGTCGATGGGTGGCTGGGACCAACTGAGATCGCGCCTCTTGGGCGCTGACGGCCTGCCCATGATCTACTGTTTTAGCACGTGCGCGGCCTCTATCCGTACCATTCCCGCACTCCAGCACGACGCGGTCAAGCCCGAGGACGTTGATACCGAGGGAGAGGACCACGCGGGCGACGAGTGGCGATACGCTTGTATGTCCCGGCCCTACAACCCGGTGTCTCAGGCCCCCAAGGCACCGCCCCAGAACGACTACAGAAAGGTCAGTATGCAGCGCGCCGGAGATTGGCGGACCTACTAAGGTCCCAGTCCAGAACGCAGCCTTTAACGGGGGTTTTATGTTACCAACGATTCCTCAGGGTCTCCAGGGCTCCCTCGGAAAGGCCTCGAACCGAGCGACCTACCGCCAGGACTTCCGGATTGCGGATTTGGAGACTGGGGAACTGCTCGATCTCACTGGGCTCGATTTCACCTTTGAAGTCTCGGACCTCGAGACCAATCAGCTGATGCTCCAGGCCACGACTGGGAACGGTAAGATTACCGTGCCCGACCTCGGAGTGCTGTCTATTCGGTTTGAGGCCGACGACATGCGGGCGCTCACTCCCAAACAGTACGTGGTGGGGATGATAGTGGAGGGGGCGGGTGAGACCGATCAACTGTTCAAGGGCACGATTGAGGTCTATTGGGGAGGCGTCCAATGACCAGGCGAATAAGATTCGGCCTGTTTCTGTTGACAGTCCTCTGGGCCGTTCCGGCCCTGGCCCAACGACAATGCAATCAGCTCACTCCCTTCTCCCACGCCGTTCCTACGGGACCGGTTGTAGCGGTCCCGGGCGACCCAACCAAACAGATTTACTATTGTGGGTTCACCCTTGCCAGTAAAACGAACACGCTCGACTTTAAGATCTGGGCGAGTGAGGCGCCGGATTGTTCCAGGCAGTCGATTCCGTTGACTCCCCAGTGGAGTTTGCCCAACGCATTCGCACTAAATAACCGGATTGAGACGACCGGGGCCGCCTCTAACTACGGATCGACCCTCTGTTTCCAGACCTTCGGGTCTGGGACGCTGACCGGGGTCATCTACTGGGCCCAATACTAGGAGACTACAGTATGGCGGGCTTACCGAGACTCAGTCTTCAGGCGATTTCGCGGTTCCCAGCCCAGATAATCGGGGGGACCGGCATCACTGTCGACTACGCGAACGGCGTAGTTACCATCAGTTTCACGGGCGCCGGGGGAGTGCCCGACGGCAACAAGGGCGATATTACGGTCGCTGGGGCGAGCTGGACCATTAACGCCGATGCTGTCACGTACAGCAAAATGCAAAATACGACCTCCAGCAGCATTATTCTGGGTCGAATCTCGGCCGGGGCCGGAAATATCGAGGAATTGACCGCCGCCCAGGCGACAAGTCTGCTAAATACGTTCACTTCGACGCTAAAAGGGCTCGTTCCCTCCTCTGGAGGGGGCACGGCCAACTTTCTCCGTGCCGACGGGACCTGGGCGATACCACCGGGCGGCACCGGCGGGGTTCCTGGGGGCTCGACGGGCCAAATTCAGTACAATAACTCGGGCGCTTTCGCCGGTTTCACGGCTACGGGCGATATTTCGATCACTCCTAGCACTGGGGCCACCGTAATTGGCGCCCAGGTCGTTACTTACGGTAAAATTCAGAACCTTGCCGCGACTAGTCGGGTTCTGGGCCGCATCTCCGCTGGCCTGGGCTCGATGGAGGAGATGACCGGGACCCAGGTCACGACACTGTTAGACACTTTCACCTCATCTCTGAAGGGCCTGGTGCCCAGTTCGGGCGGTGGTACCACGACTTTCTTGAGGGCGGATGGAGCCTGGGCCTCGCCCGGCACAGGAGGCGCCCCCGGAGGCACTTCGGGCCAGATACAGTACAATAACGCGGGAGTTTTCGGCGGGTTCAACATCAGCGGAGACGCCACGGTCGATGGCTCGGGTGTACTGACCATAGGCAACACCCGAGTTAGCTACGCCAAAATGCAGAATGTCGTCGCCAACAATGTCTTTCTTGGTCGCCGCTCGGGTGCGGGCGGTAGTCCAGAGGAAATGACCGCAACTCAGTCGACGGCGTTGCTTGATTTGTTCACGACTTCGGGAACAAAGGGGCTCGTGCCCGGCAGTTCGGGCGGCACGACACAGTTTTTACGTGCCGACGGTACTTGGGCCACGCCAGCCGGTGGTGGGACGGGACTGGCCGACGCCTATGGGGCCATTAAAGACGGCACAGTTACTGCCTCGGCGACGGGCTCGGACACTATTTGGTATCGGGCCGAGGCCGGCGTCACAACGGTCGCCGTGGGCTCGAACGACGCCACTTTCGGCGACAATGTGCTGATTGGCATCGCGGCGCTGGGCGTTTCGACCGCCAAGATCGCCAATAACGCGGTGACCTACGGCAAAATGCAGTCCACGACCGCGACCGATGTCCTCCTAGGCCGTCAGTCCGCCGGTGGAGGCACGGTCGAGGAGGTGGCCTGCACGGCCGCCGGCCGGTCACTGATCGCGGGCGCCTCAGCCAGCGCCCAACGAACAACGCTGGGCCTGGGCACGGCCGCAGTCCAGAATACGGGCACCTCGGGCGCGAATGTGCCCCTGATGAACGCCGCGAACACTTGGAGCGCTCAGCAAACGTTCGTAGTGGCAGGCGCCCCGATCATCTTTAGCAACACCAACACTAATTACTTTGGGAGTCTAGCCAACCTCAATACATCTGGCCATCCATTTATCGGGCTGCATGCCACACACAGTGCAGTAACCAATAATACCCTGAAGAACGATCTTTCAGCTAATCGCGGTCTCGGCCTGATTAATGACGGCACGAGCTTCTATATGAGTGTCAACAGCGTGGCGACCGCTGACGCAGACTTTACGGGCGCGTTGACGCCACTTTCCGTGGCACTGTCGACTGGAGTGACGACGTTTGGATCGGAGATCATCCTGCCCGCGAGTACGACTACGCGGGCCAGCCTGAATGTGCCACAGGGCGCCGCGCCCTCATCGCCGGTCAACGGTGACTTCTGGACCACGTCCTCGGCGGGCTTTCTGAGGATCAACTCGATCACCAAACAGTTACTTTCCGCCGATATGAACCTGAGTGATTTGGCCTCTTCGGCCACGGCCCGGGCCAATCTGGGTGTGGACGAGGCCACGAACACGGACGTGTGGACTGGGACCAACGCGACGAAGGTTATCACTCCGAACAGAATGTTTGGATCGAGCGCCCCGGTGACGGTCAGCTACTCGGCCACGATCACACTGGATATGAACACGGGGATTAACTTCCTGACCACGTTGACTGGCAACATTACCTCGCTGGCCAACCCCAGTAACTCGAAGGCGGGACAGACAGGAATCTACATTCTGAAACAGGACGGAACCGGCTCGCGTCTCTTGAGCGCGGTGGGCTCGAACTGGAAGTTTACGGGCGGGAGTAAGACTCTGTCGACGGCGGCTAACGCTATCGACGTAATCACCTATTACGTGGAGACCGCGGGTGGCACGATCTGGGCCACGCTGAACAAGGCGTTTGCATGATGCTGCCCGTACCATATCTTTGGCTGCCGCCCGAAAAGCCGGCGATCATCCGGCCAATGGACGCGCTTCAGCGCGCGATGCTGGCACTGGTCGGTGGGACGCTGTTGGCGGGCCAGCCAGCCGTGGGTGGTGCCGGTCCAACTCCGACGGTGCGGGCGAGTTTTCCGAGTGACGTTTATAATAGTGGCAGCACTGGCACTATGATGGGGGCCGGGATAGGTCTTCCCTCTGGGCACACCACGAATGATATTCTAGTGTATGTTTTCTCTGGGTGGCGTGGAGGAGATTTGCCACATATTAGCGCGCCGAGTGGATATACCCAGATATTTAGTCTTTTGAGTCAGGCTGGTATGGCCGCGTGGTGGAAGCGAGACGGCGGGAGCGAGTCCGCTCAGACCATCGGGATCACCGATAGCTTTACCCTTGGTGCTGCCTTCGTGTTCGCGGTTACTGGTTGTGTGACCTCTGGAACTCCATATGAGGGCTTGCAGACAGCCCAGGATCTGTCAGTCGCGCCCAATGTAACTACTACCAATTCAAACCGGCTCCTGATGGACTTCCACGGCGGAGGATCGGCTAGTCCCGCTCAGATCGGGACCGGCGATGCAGCGAGTTCGGGATGGACTAAGCAGAAAGAGGTCGCCAATGCCACCGATTCAGCCTCGTCTTGTGGCGTTCTGATGCAGACTAAGTCCGCGCCGTCCTCTGGCAGTCAAACGATGCCAAGTTTGACTTTGAGCGGTGCATCCGGCGGAAGTCAAACGGCCGCCCTCGCGTGGCTGCCCAACCCCTCGAGTTAAGGAGACTCGGATGAAAGTGGACTTCTCAAAGATCATTCGGAATCTCCAGGGCGAGCCCATTAAGGAGACCGAAGGGGGCAAGGATTTGACCCTGGGGATGGTCTCGGCGACCGCCCTGCTGGCCTCGTTCCCCGACGAAACCGGGCTCGAGGGCTCGGACAAGTACAAGCGGTTCAAACTGGCACTGTTGGTGGCCGAGGGTGGAGTGCAGGAAGTCGAGGTCGAGCAGGCGGCCCTGTTGAAAAAGCTGTTGTCCAAGGCCTATGGCCCGCTTGTGGTGGGCCGGTCCTATGAGATCATCGAAGAGTCCAAAGTCGTGGCGGTGAAGAAAGCGGGCTAAAATGGCTATCATGGCCGCATATACCGACTCGGGGCAGGTCCAGGGCAAGGCCCAGCCCACAACTGAGGTCGAGGACCCGAGCTACTGGACGCTTCACAAGTTGAAGCAGGCCTATCTCGACTATCTGTGGCTGAAACGAGCCGAGATCGACGAACAACAGAACTCACGACGGTACCGCCACGGCTCGCAATGGACATCGGCCCAGGTCGAGGTGTTCAACGCCCGCAAACAGCCCGTGGTAACCTATAATCGAGTCGGTCGGAAGATCGACGCGATTGTAGGGCTGTTGGAGAAGCTCAAGCAGGACCCCAAGGCCTTCCCGCGAACGCCTCAGGGCGGTGACGGGGCTGATCTGGCCACCGCGATAGTGCGATATGTGATCGACTCCCAGCTTAGGCAGGTCTGTTTCCCGTACTGTACGGAAAATGGGGCCACAGATGGGATAGGTTGCGTTGAGATGCAACTGGTGAAGGGCGATAAGGGCGATCGGGACGTGGGCTTCAATCGAGTCCAACCCGACGGGTTCTTCTATGACCCAAAGTCATTCGAGCACGATTTCAGTGATGCCAGGTATATGGGCTATGCGAAGTGGATGGACGTTGACGATGCTGTCTCGTTGGCGCCTGAGAAAGAGGAGGAAATTCGGTTCCAGATGGCGTCGGACAGCGAGTTGACGACGAACCCAGACCGCGATAAGAATTGGTTTGGGGTCGAACAGCCCTCCGGTCGACGCCGGGTGCGAGTGGTCGATCTTTGGTACCGTCATCGAGGCGGTTGGTGCTGGTGTCTGTTCACGGGCACGACGAAACTGATTGAGGGCTACAGTTACTTCTTTGATGAGAAGGGTGATCCGATCTGCAAATTCATTGCGTTCTCGGCGTTTATCGATCAGGACGGGGACCGATATGGCTTTGTCCGGGGACTGAAGTCGTCCCAGGACGAGATCAATCAGCGCCGCTCGAAGGGCCTGCACGAGTTGAATTCTCGCCGCATTAAGGCCGAGGACGGGGCCTTTACTGATCCGGAGAAGACCCGCCGCGAGGCCGTTAGGCCGGACGGGATGGTGATCTACAACAAGGGCTTTGAGATGGAGTTCGATGATCAGGCCCGGATCATGAATATGGAAGGCCAATTGAAGTTTTTGGAGGACGCGAAAAATGAAATCGAGAATTTTGGCCCCAATCCCGCCCTCATTGGTCAAGGACTCGAGTACAAATCTGGAAGAGCTATTAGCCTCCTGCAGCAGGCTGGCATTGCCGAACTCGGTCCGTTCGTCATTAATTACAAGAACTGGAAGCTCAGACTTTATCGGGCGATTTGGGCGGCCGTTCAAAAATACTGGACAGGAGAACGTTGGGTGAGGGTGACGGGCAATCAGGACGTCGCGCAGTTTATCCAGATCAATGGGGTCGGAATAGACCCTCAGACCGGCTTCCCCAAGCTAGTCAACGCCCTAGGTCAATTGGACGTGAACTTCATCATGGACGAGGGACCGGACGAAGTCAATATGATGGCGGATGCCTACGATACGCTGACCGCCCTCGCAACCCAGGGCGCCCAGATACCGCCTCAGGTTATGCTTGAGTTGGCGCCGCTGAACAACGACGTGAAGAAGCGCCTGATTGGAATGGTCCAACAGGCCCAACAGCCCGATCCGATGAAACAGCAGGTCCAGCAACTTATGCTCCAGGGCGAGGCCGCCAAGATCCAGGAAACGCAATCGAAGACCGCCCTCAATCAGGCCACCGCCCAGGAAAAGGCCCAGGGTGGGGCTCATGGGATGATCGAGCGTGTGTTCGACGCCCAACAGAAGCAACAGGAATTCCGGATGAAGATGGCCGAGGGCCAGCAAAAGATCGGGCTCGAGCACTTGAAGAGCCGGACCAAGATGATGGGCGACCTCGCCAATCTGCACATGACGGCTATGAGTCATGGGCAGCAAATGCAGCACGATGAGGCGGCCCATCAACAGTCTATGATGCACGAGGCACAGATGGCCGCGATACGACGACAGACCGCGGCCCGACCTATGGGAGGTCTCGGTGGCTAATTGGATCAAGGGTGCCATCAAGCACCCGGGGGCGGAGACCGCAAAGGCCAAGAAGGCAGGCGAGAGTCCAATGGAGTTCGCGCGAGCGCACAAGGGCGCGCCGGGGAAGACCGGGGCGCAATCGAGGCTCGCATTGACGCTCTCAAAGTTGAGGCCCGGTGGATATAAGGGAAAACGGTGATGCCACTGATCAAGAGTGCCTCCAAGGAGGCCGTAGGAAAGAACATTGAACGGGAAGTCGAGGCGGGTAAGCCCCAGAAACAGGCCGTCGCGATAGCGCTCGAGACTCAGCGCCGCGCGGGCGGGGGAAAGCCCAAGCCCAAAGGGGGCGGTCTGTCCGCCCTTCGATCCGGAGGTTACAGAGGAAAACGCTGACTCCGAGCGACATCGGAGGCGCAAGCGTCCAGCGAAATGGGCGAGTCGTAACCCCAACGAGACTGGGGGAAGGAGAGTACAATGGCAGACGAAAGGCCGCTCAGCCCTGAGGACCAAAATCAGCTCGAGATGTTCCGTCAAACACTCGCGCCCGAAGTGCCTCCGGAGGCCCCTAGCATCCCACCCGCTTCTGGAGGCCAGCCCCCGGCGACTGAAGTCCCAGCTCCGGCGCCGGGGGCGCCCACCGAGGTACCGCCTGAACAGGTGCCTTCGTGGAGGCTTCGGGAAGAGTCGGAGGCCAGGAGGGCCGCCGAGGGTCGGGCCGCCGCGCTCGAACAGCGGCTCGGCGAGGTTGATCGGTATCTGCAACAGCAACGAGCCCAACAAGCCCCCACCAAGACCCCGGATTTTTTCGAGAATCCGGACATGGCAGTCAGGAACGTTATCGCCCAGGTGATGATACCCTATCTACAGGAAGGGCAACGAGTCAGCATGGCGAACGCACAACTGATTGCCTACGCGGTTCATGGTCAGGAAGAGGTCAGCAAGGCTGAGCAGGCCTTTCTCGAGGCAGTAAACGCACAGAGCCTCGATCCGATGGAGTACGAACAGGTCGTACAATCTCCAAATCGCTTCGACGCCGCCGTCAAGTGGTATAAGAAGCAATCGGTTCTGTCTAGCGTGGGTTCGAATCCAGAGGAATGGTTCCAGAAGCGACTGGACGCCGCGATGGCCGATCCAGCGTTTCAGACCAAGGTCCTCGAGAAGATCCGGGCCAGCGCGAGTACTCGTCCCGGAGAGGTACGGTTGCCACCGTCGCTCACTCGAGTCCCTGGCTCCTCTGGTGGAGGTGGCGAGGTGACTGGAGATTTGAGCGATAGAAGCCTCTTTGACTTCGCCAGACCTGGGCGATGATTGGGGAGGCAATGATACCTATATGTCGGTTTCCGACATAGCGGTATGATTCACTGAAAGGACGACCCAGCCATGGCTGTGTCAGAAATCCAAGTAAACAACAAACTCATCAAGTTCACTCAGGAGATCAATCGAGAGTTTGTTCGTGAGAATATGTTCTCGCCCTACATGGGCGAGGCAGCAAATGCCATCATCCGGCTGAGAATGGATCTCAAGCAGGGTGGTGAGGACATGAATATTCCCATTGTCGCGCGGTTGCGCGGCGCTGGGGTCGCTACCGAAACGCTGGTCGGTAACGAAGAGAAGATCGATAACTATGGGATGAGAGTCCGGGTCGAGTGGGCTCGAAATGCCGTGGTTATGAACAAGGCTGAGATGCAGAAGGATAGCGCCGATATCTTCGGCGAGGCCAAGCCGCTTCTCAGTGACTGGGGCAAAGAGCTGCAACGGGACGAGATTATCTCGGCGCTGATGGCCATTCCGAGTGAGACTCTTCCCACCAGCTCTGGTGGCCAGCGAGTAAATGGCGTCCTGTACAACGTGGCGACGGCCAGTCAGTTGAACGACTTCAATGCCGTCAACAAAGATCGGTTGCTGTTCGGCAACTCGACCACGGGCTGGAACGCCACCCACGCGACTGCACTTACGGGCGTGGACAATACGAACGATAAGTGTACGGCGGCCAATCTATCGTTGGCCAAACGTATGGCTATGAACGCCGACCCAAAGATCCGTCCATTCAAGACAAAGGACGGGTACGAGTACTATGTGGCGTTCATGGGCACTAACCCGTTCCGCGATCTGAAGATCGACCTTCAGACCGTGAACAAAGACGCTCGCGCGCGTGAAGGGCGCGGGATGGACGACAACCCGATCTTCCAGGACGGTGACCAGATCTATGATGGCGTGATCGCTCGATGCGTGCCGGAGATCTCGAATATGGTCACTAACGTCTGGACGAACTTGCTCACCGCGGGCGCCTCGAGTGGTCGCGTTGAGCCGGTATTCCTCTGCGGCCAACAGGCCGCGGTGATGGCCTGGGGCCAGATGGCGAAGCCCACGTTCCGTAAAGAGGACGACTACGGCTTTGTCAATGGCGTAGGCATCGAGATGGCCTACGGCGTGTCGAAGATGTACAAGAAGCACCCCTACAATTCGGCGGCGACTCCAACGCCGTTGAAGCAGTGGGGAATGGTGACTGCCTTCTTCGGCTCGGCGGCGGATTAAGGGAGGGAACCATGCCAAATCCTGTGACCGGACTCAACAATCAGGTTCCCGCTCGTGACTTCGGTTACGAGAGCGTGCAATATCTGCGCCGCAATATCGGTTTTGGGGTGCAGGCGACCGCGATCGAGGTCGGAAAGCTCCCGCCCGGTGCTATTGTGGTGGGTGGAGGCATTCTGGTCAAGACGGCGTTCAATGCTGGCTCGACCAACCCCGTTGCTGTTGGTTTTGGCATCTGGGGAGGTGATGCAGCGGCAAACTCGAGCTATTATGGCTCGTCGGCTGGTGCTGCCGGATTTACGGCAATCACACTCACGGCTGTTCAGCCAAGCACTATGGAACGGCAAGTGACAGTGACCTACACGCCTACTGGCACCGCGGCGAGTGCCGGTGAGGCCGAGGTTATCGTCACGTTTGTGACTCCGAAGGGTTAAAGGAGCCTCCCTGACGTGGTACCCGGCCACGTCGACTTTGGGGAGGATCACTTGATCCTCCCCACTTTGGAGAACGAAGATGGCTGGCCTCGAAGACCTCACCCAGAACAGTTACTCCCAGGTCGATCCCTACTCACCCTACAGGGTGGCCTCGATCGACAATCAGCGAGTGTACATTCCGATGCCTCGATCGGACCCGAGATCAAACGTGCCGATGCCGAGGCCCAGCCCCCTTGGTGGCCCCGCCGGGGCGTTCAGTGATATTGCGGCTGGGGCGATGACTGGAATGGGCCAGGAAATGTCCTCGCTCGCGGGGCTTCCTCGCTCGTACATGGAGGCCATAAACAAAGGAGGTTATCAAGCTATTCCGGACTGGCTCATCAAGAAGCTCCCGACCGAGGAACAGGCCGCCGAGCAACTCGCCAAGTACAAACGGTTCCTGCCACTCAGCGATGCCGCACTTGCGCGATTGGGACTTGGTCCTCAGACTACGTATGGTGAGTGGGCTCAGAAAGCGGGGCAGTTCGCGCCGTTCCTTCCAGCTTGGCAGCTTAGGGCGCTGAGACCCCTTATTGGGGGAATCTATGGTGCGGAAAGTATGGCACCTCCATGACCGCATTGTTGCCAGATCTGTTACCTCCCTCAACGTTCCTGACGAACGCTGATTTAATCACGCCCGAGTGGTATGATTGGCTACGTAGATTTCGGGCAGCGGTTCCGGTGGCGCCCCCGACAGTCACCAATTACGCCCATAGCACCTTTCTCCTTGCAGAGAAGATTTGTTCCGATCTTGGCACGCCACTGGTCAATGACAACGGGGTCAGTGACCAGAACGCCAAGTTGCAGAGCGCGATCAACTTCGTAGCGGCTCAGAGGTCGGCATTCGGTATTACAGGGGGTGGGAGACTGCAGTTACCACCCTGGACCATAGGCTGTTTTGGTGGAGGTAATCCACTGAAAGTGCCCAGTGGCATTACACTGGTGGGTCAGGGCCAAGGACAACTGTATAGGGTCGGAGTGGCATATCTGGATGGTGGGGTGGGAGTCCCACACTACACTCCAGTGCCGCCTCCATGGATGCGAACTGCATGGGGAACGAAGCTCAAGAACGTTGGACCGGCTACAGGTGGGCCTGGAATTTGGTTAACTAACGGCGACACCAACCTGGTTCAGGCGCCGGGCGTCGAGAACCTAACGATCGATATGAGTGGGCCTGATTGGCGGTCGACTCCTGGATCGTCGTCTGGGGCTCCAAATGCAAGCCACAGGATAGCAATTCTCCAGAACAATAACTGGGGATGCACTATACGGAATGTGGATATTTGCTTCGCGGGCGAGGGCATTCGCTCGGAGGTCGGAACCGCCCCGTACAATACCCTCACTGTTACCTCGCACTACGAGAACGTTCGGATAGGTAACGTCTACAACGGGATAGTGATAAATGGATCGCCTCCTGGAACCGCGGTCGCGGACAGTCGGTTCTATCATGTCTACGTCTGGGACGCGGAGCGAGCGGCGCTGGATGTAGTCCGTCACTCGGACAACGTCTATCACTTTGGGTGTGACTATCGGGCCAACGGCCCAGGCTCAGCTGGGGCCGGTGCGATCCTGTTTAACAGTTCGAACGAGAGTGCCGCGACCACCGCGGTCTACCATACGTTCTATGGGTGTGAGTGTGTGGGGGCCGCGAAGCCAAGTCAGTTCCCGAATACTGATCCGGGGTGGCCACTCGATCAGTCCGCCGCGATGGTGATTAACCAGATCGGCAACCATTCGTTTGCCTGGGACGGTCATTTCCCAGTCGGTGGGATTATTGGGGCCGGAGTCCCGAACGCCTGGTTCCGCTTTGCGGGCCAGTCAATGCTGCAGACCGATTTCTCGTTGTGGACCGGAAACGTGCTGTCACCTGGTAACAACACAGGTATGGTCCCGGCCGCGGTCTCGACGATGATCAGGATCGACATGACCGATTTCTGTCGGGCTGATCTGGGACCGACCTATTTGCCGCTCTGTATTAAAAAGGCCCAGGTTTATTTGCGGTGGAAGCCAGATGCCGCTGGAGATGTTGCATACATAACTAATCCGGATACTCATGCAGTTATGGCATCAGTAACGGCCTCCTCAAATGCGCGCCAGGAGATCTGGCTTGACGTACTTCCGTGGATCATCGCGAATAATTACTACTCGAATACTAACGCCGGGTTTCAGTTAGAATACTCAAACGTAACCACTACCGGCCCGTCGTTCGAGAAGTGCGTGCTCCGTATCAAGTATACAAACATATAGGTCACAGTATGTCAACCGCTGTCCAGCTAACCAAGTCCCGCCTCGAGTTGACCAGGGAGGTCGCCAATAAGCTTCGCATTGTTGGGACGGGCCAAAGCCTCGAGCCCGAGTACGCGGAGGAGATCGACTCGCGGATCGATCCCTTGCTGTTGCAGTTATCGTTCGATGGGATCTGCCACGTCAGTAATACCGAGGAGATTCCGGGGGAATGGTACGATCCTCTTGCGAGCTTGCTCGCCAATCTATGTGCGGGGATGAAAGGGGGCGCGTTCGATCCCCAACTCAAACAGTACTATGAGATGATGCTGAAACGGATCACTTCATCGAAACCGACGTTCGAGGTGATGCAGACCGAGTACTTCTAATGGTGGACATAGTATTTCCGAAATCGAGTGCGCCGGGCGAGCGGCCTCAGGAAGCTGGGGGCAGGCTGATTAATGCGTTCAGTCGAGATATGCCCGAGGGCGCGCCGTCGAACTATGCCATACTGAGGACGCCAGGGCTGTTACGGAAGAATATCCTGGCGACAGACATCCATACTCGTGGATTCCTCGATTGTGGGGCGACGTTGCTCTGGGCCGTTAACGACAAGCTTTATGCGGTCGATGGAGGATTCAATCCAACCTCGTTGGGTGCCTTGGCCGGAACAGCCCCGATCACTATGGCGAGGAACTTCAATGCTACGCCCCAGAACCTGGCGGTCACCGAGAATGGTTGCTTCGTGTTGACTACGTCCGGGGCACCGGTCGCCTACAGTGACCCTGATCTCCCAGCCAGCCCGACGAGCGTGTGTGAGTTCGACGGATACTTTATATGGACGTTTGGGTCAGGGGGAATTTGGGCGAGCGATCTCAACCAGACGAGCATTGCCAGTAACTCATTCGCCGTCGAACAGGGACTGTTTGTTCGACGGGGCGTGAGGTTCAAGGGTCGGTTCTTCGCGTTTGGTGATAAGTGGACCTCCGTTTGGAGGGACGCTGGGACAAGTCCCTTTCCATTAGATCGCGAGGCAGTGATTCCGAGGGGAATTTGTGGGACCTTTGCGGTAGCAGGCTGGGAAGTGGGGTGGTCGAATGAGTTGATTTGGGTCGGCGACGACTATAACGTTTATCAGTTGCAGGGTTACACACCGCTTATGATTTCAACGCCAGATGTCGCTAGGGTAATTCAGGACGCGGCGCTGGCAGGGGACAAAGGTAAACTCGAGGCCTCGGTTTTTATGGCTGGACGGAATGCGTTCTGGGCACTGACGTACCCGGGAAAGTGGACTTGGGTATTCAACCTGACCACAAGTCGGTGGCACGAACTGCAATCATACAATCGAAGTGATTGGAAGGGACGCCGTAGCGTCCGCATGTTCGATCGGTGGCTGATCGGGGCGGCCGCTACTGGTGAGTTGTTCGAGCTTGGTCCGAGTTACTTCTTTGAGGGTGTCGACCCACTGATCTGGGAGGCCCAGAGTGGAGTGGTGGCGGGCTTTCCAAATGGAGTGATTATCCCGCGCGCGAGCTTCCATGTGACGACCGGCGTAGGCGATAATATCTCGGTCGATCCAAAGATTCAAATTACGTGGTCGCTGGATGGTGGGCACAGCTATGGCAACCCGGTCACTCGGAGTCTGGGTGGGGCTGGCTACACTAAGTCCCATCCTTATATCATCGGATGTGGCCTGAGCCGTGGCCAGGGTGTTCGGTTCAAGCTGAGAGTGTCTGATCAGGTTCATGTGCAGTTGCAGGGCGGCACTGTCGATGGTGCACCTGCAGGTCCATCTGGATAGGAGAGCAAAATGGCTCTTACCGACTATTTCACTGGAGCCCCGATGGTTCGTGCTGCAGAACAGCAGCGTCAGTTCCTCGGAAATCTGATGGGGAACGAGAACTGGAACCTTGGTCGCGTCGAGACTCAGGGGCTTGGTACACTCGCGGACGCCCAGGGCAACATGCTGGGTACGCTCGGCCCCGCCTATGCGCAGGCCCAGGGGATAATTGGAGGGGCGACACCACAACAGATCGGGACGATCCAGGATTATGGAACTGGAGCAATCAACGCCTATACTGGAGGTGTGGGTGCTGGTGCAGGTGCCCTCGGTCAGGGTCTTGGAGCCTGGGACCCAGTCACTGGGCTGTCTGGTAATTACGGAACGATGGGTCAGAGCTATGCGTCCACGCTTATGGACGCGCTGGGGTTGAATGGGCCAGAGGGTGTCACGCGTGCTCAGAACGCCTTCACAACCACTCCTGGCTACCAATTCAACTTGGAACAGGGACTGAATGCGATTGATCGAGCCCGCAACATGAGTGGCCAACTCGTAGGCGGCAATACTGATCGAGCCGCGCAAGAGTTTGGGGCGGGGCTGGCCAGCCAGCAGTGGAACCAGTACATTGACAATCTAAGGGCCGGTCAAGGCTTATTTGCGCCATTGGCGCTCCAGGGTGCGACGGCGGGCGCACAGGGACAATCAGGACTGTATACGAGCCTTGCTAACTTGTTCAGTCAGGGCGGTCAGGGCGTGGCGAACCTCCTCAGTGGGATGGGCAGTAACATATCTAATATTATAGGGGGAGGGGCGCGAAGCCTGGCCGACTTGGTAACTGGGGGTGCGGGTGCGCTATCGAACGTTTTTGGAAATACCGCTTCGCAACAGACCAATCTGTTGCAGGGTCTCGCCGGGACGGGAGCCACCTTCAACGCCGCGATGGCTCAGCCTTATGGAAGCACGTACAGCAACGCCGCGAACGCCCAGATGCAGGGATCGGCGAATACTGTCGGTCTGATCAGTCAGATCGTTCGGGCCCTAGGTGGAACCATGTGGGGCGGAGGGCCATTCGGTGGTGGCGGCAGCAGTGGAAGCTCATTGGGCAATCTGAACGCCCTATCGAGCCCGACCAGTCTGTCTAACTTCTCGACGTATGGTCCAGCTGGGTCGTTTAACTTCGCGCTCTAGGAGGCTTAAATGGCTGGTAACTTTCCAGAGTTTCAAGCTCCGCGTGCGGGCGCGGTTGACTTCAGCTGGATTGGGGACTTGCCCCAAACGATCGAAGAGGCTCAGGCCAAACGCCAGCGAGAGCAAGCGCTCTCTGGCTTCGATATGAGTGCTAGCCCCGACCAAATGGAGGCAGTTGGTCGCCAGTTGATGCAGACTGGCAATCCACTCAGTTTCAAACAGGGCGCCGAGCTTTTCAGTCTCGCCAAACAGAAACGTGACTACCTTCAGCAGCAACAGACCATAGACATTGTCGGGAAAGAGTTTGGTGGGGGAACCCCTACACCCCAGGCCATTTCTCCGCCCGGAGGCGGTATTGGAGTCTCGCCAGGCGATCCCAGGGGAATGATTCCGTTTATCTCCGACACGGCTAAGAAGTATGGGATCGATCCGCAGACAGCTGTTCGCGTAGCGGCCTCAGAGGGCCTTGGTCAGTTCTCTGGAGATGGAGGAAAGTCCGGCGGCGCGTTTCAGCTGTATACTGGCGGAGGGATGGGGAACGAGTTTACTAAGGATACTGGTCTTAATCCGCTCGACCCGGCTAACGAGAGAGCTACGATCGACTATGCCCTCAAGAGAGCGTCCCAGGAGGGCTGGGGCGCATGGAACGGCGCGAAGAAGCTTGGTATCGGTCAGTGGGAGGGAATAAGTCGAGGGCAAGTTGCCCAGACGCAGGCCGGACCCCCGGGGGCTATGCCAGGGATTGCTCCGGCTGGCCCCCAGCCCTACGACTTTGGTTCGCAACAGCGACTCAATCGGATCGGTCAGCTCCTGACGTTGCCCAATATGACCAAGGGTTCTCAGGACGCGCTCCTGGCCCAGTACAATGCCCTGCTCAAGGGTATGGAGCTTCCACCGGAAAGAAAGCTATATGAGTTCCAACAGGCCCAGCGAATGGCGGCTGGTCAACAGCCTGAGTCGATGGACGAGTGGCAACAGCGACAAGAGACACAGAAGGCCACGATTGCGTCACAGTCCAAAGAGGACGCCCAACTCCTCTATAAGGACTACGGGGAAATCTATAAGGAGGGTCAGGAGGCCTTTCGGACGCGTAATACCACTACGAGAATGCGGGCACTTCTCGACAATCCCAACTTCGTCAGTGGCCCCGGAGCGGGTACAGCTAAGCAGATTGCCGGTTTCGCTGTTACTGCAGGACAAATACTCAAGTCGTTCGTCAGAGACCCAGCACTCAAAGACCGTATCGACGCTTTCATTGAAAAGCCGACGAATATGGTCAAGAATATGGAGGAGTTCACTGCAATCGCGAACAAGGGTATCGTCGCCGAACTTGGAGGGTCGCTCGGTAAGCAAATTTCAGATCCTGATCGAGTCTTTATGACTGACTCCTTTGCGAACCTGAGTGCCACTCCTGGAGGTAACAGAAGAATTCTCGATTTCATCGACACGATGAACGACCTCAAAGTTCAACGAGCGCAGATTGCGGCCAACTATATGGATCCCAAGAAAAATCCATCTCGGAGCAAGGCTGGATTGGACCAAATCCTGTTGGAATTTGACACACAAGCCCGCGACAAGCTCATGGCGCAGGCTGAGGCCGCTCGGGCTTCGCCTGAATGGAAGGGAACCAAAGAGGAGCAGACTGCAGCGGCAAAACCTAAAGAGGAGCCAAAGCTGCCTGAGGGGGTTATTGGAACTGCTAGAGAAACCGGCGGCAAAAAACAACTATACTATATTCTTCCTGGTGGAAAGAAAGGTGATCTGGTTCCTGGTCAAGAAGAAAGTCCGATGTGATGGCTGATAACAGCGAGCTTCCAGAAGGTTTTACTTGGGTCACACCCCCGAAGCAGGAGCCTCTGCTGCCTCCTGGCTTCAGTTGGGAAACTCCACCGGCTGGTACACCCCAAGGAAGCCTTGAGGGGGTACTTAATGATCCAACTCCATTTAGTTTGTTTGGGGCGGGTACAGCTGCTCGAGCCGGAGCCCGAGCCGTGCGAGACGCCGTCACTACAGGCCAATATAATCCAGAGGATGTCGCTCAAGCCGCGACCCTTGGATTGTCTGGAACCAACTTCTTAGCGCCTAGCGTCGCACCGCGGTACGCGGCCACTCAGGCCGCCGCTCAGTTTCGGCGGGGCGAGCGAATGCCAGCTGGACGACCGATTAGCCCAGAAGAAGCTGGTGGGGTGTTTACCCGGCCGGCTCAGGCTGGGCTAGCACCAGAGTTGGCCTCGGCCACGACTAATGAGGCCCGGTTCGAGCGTATGTACAGCATAGCTGGCTCGACCAATCAGAATGACCTCGCCACGCTCGCTCGATTGCGAGGGAGTCTTCCAGCGGACGAGTGGAACAAGTTTCAGGCAGGGGCAGTAACACGACTTGGCACTGAGAATGGAGTGTTTAACGAGTCGACGTTCCTGAGAAACTTTAACGAAATGCCCGCCGCTAACAGGAACCTTGTCTTCGGAGGACCGAAGGGCAATGATCTTCTCGAGCATCTGAACGAGATTGCTAAATCCTCTCAACGCGCTGAAGAGTACGCGAATCGGAATGTTGGATTGCGTGCGGCGGCTGCCCTCGGAAACTTCACAACTAGCACGCTAAGTCTCATTAGTCGTTTGTCTGGAAACAAAACGCTTAGTCAGGTTCTCTCTAACACCGCCAGTGCCGCCTCGGCGGCGAGATTGTCGAAGGCTTATGAGGGAATACTTCGATCGTCCTCTCCAACAAACCGCGCTATATTCGACCGCGCGACCAAGGATTTCTTGAGTAATCTACCTGGAGTTGAGGAGACTATAAAGAATAACGTACCAGATGTCACTCTGGAGCTTCCGCCACTCAACATTCCAGAGAGCGTCTCGGCGATCCCTGGAATGCTCTCAAGTGCTGCTGGTAAGCTTAGTTTGCCCACCTCCGAGATACCTGGAATGACGGCCCCTCGCACACTTGGCGATCTGCCCAGGATCAATCCCTTCCCAACACCCTAGGAGGGTTGGATGCCAAGCCTTTGGTCCAAGTCCGGTTTCATCGAACGAGACAACGACGACGACGTAGCTGTCGGAGCCAAGGCATACTTCTATCAGGGTGGCACCACTTCGACGCTCATCGTCTATCAAGACGCCGCCCAAGGCGCTCCCTGGACCCAGCCTGTCAGGGCCGACGCGAACGGTCGCTGGCCTCAAGTGTTCATTCCCTACATCACGAACTACGATGTCAAGGTGACCGACGCGGCCGATGCTGAATTGTATCATTACGTGCTTATTCCTAATCCCGATCCGGCGCCGTTGACCACTCCAACGGTCCCGGCCTCATTCGATCCGGGTCAGGTGATGTTCGAGTTCAAGGACGGGACCAAGGCTGGCTGGGTACGTTGTAACGGACGGACTATCGGCAACGCCGCCTCGCCAGCGAGCGAACGGGCGAACGCGGACTGCTCCAATTTGTTC
>Ga0126383_10000592_pt1 | contig 20589 bp, 18 predicted proteins | sample PanSoiMetPlot_35_FD_96882 | JGI IMG/M metagenome (GOLD analysis project Ga0126383, IMG submission 96882) | Tropical forest soil microbial communities from Panama - MetaG Plot_35 | ecosystem: Environmental > Terrestrial > Soil > Tropical forest > Bulk soil | place: Panama | collected 2016-02-17
ATCTGCGGCCAAGCCCCAACACGGCCCGAAGCGAAACATCCGCGGCTTTGCGAAGCGCGCGCCGCGCCAGGACGCCGAGATCGAAGCGGACCAGGTTCGCGGCCGGCGACGCGCCACCGGCGGCTGAGGGCGAAGCGCAAAGGGCAAAGCGCTAAGCGACTTTCCGGATCCGCCGTTTCACCCTGAACCCCTTGGCTCTTAGCCCTTAGCTCCTGGCCCTTTGCTCTTTGCTCTTTGCTCCAAACGAATGGATGCGACTTTCGAAACGATTGGATTAGAGGTTCCCAGCGAGAAGGCCATCAACTTCCTCGCTGAACGCGCCGAAAATCAGGGCGAGCCCACGCAGATTCTGCGTCGTGGGGCCGTCCTGCACGGGCGCTGCTGGAAACTCGGCGAAGGGCTCGAAGTCTGGACCGTGCTCTATGAATCCGAAACCGGTGACGTCTTCTATGCCAACTGCCGGCCCGGTTTCCGCGCCCGCTATACCCAACGCATCGGCCCGTGGGCGCTGACCGAATACGACGAGGAAGGCGAGGCCGTCATTCACGGGTATTGCGATGGCAGCGATACGGAAGTCTTGTTTGAGCTACAAAATCTCACCGAAGTGGGCACTGCCGGTTTTCGCCTCCCCGCCCTTCATGTTGGTTTGTGCGGACTCGCCTATCGCGCCCGCATCTGCGCCCGTGACCTGAATGCCCGCTGGCTGCCACTTGAGCGCGCCGTGCCCTCACGGGCGGCGCACGAAAACGATTGGGCGTTGCGCGGCCAGGTGATCGCTTTCAAACCTTTACGCAACCCGCTCTCGGGCAGCGAACTGTATTGGGTTTACGTCGATGTCGGCGCCCTGCGTCTTGAGGTGCTGGTAAATTCGCGGGCGCTTGCCGGCGGCCCGCTGCATGTCGGAGCTACGCTCTCCGCTGAAGTCTGGCTGCAAGGCCATGTCCTCAACGATCACGACCTGCGCCTTCGCTATGAAGGCGTTGACCATAGCCGTTCCGCCGCTCAATTCTGGTCCCGCTGGTCGCGCGCAAATTGAGAATCGCCATCCGGAACTTCCCTACCCCGTTCAGTCACGCTAATCTATTGCTCCGATGAAACGCCTGGCAGTCATCCTCCTTGCTCTGATCCTCATTGCCTGCGGCCTGTATTTTCTCGACCAGTACTGGATTCATCGTTACGACGCAGTCATCGCACGCGAGGCGGCCCGATACCGCGTCGATCCCGATCTCGTCTGGAGTATCGCTTACGAAGAGAGTTACTTCCGCTCGTGGATGAAAGGCCGCAACGGTGAGATTGGACTGATGCAGGTGACGCCGGCGGTGGCTCGTGATTGGGCGTCGGAAAATGCCAGCGTCAGCATGCAACAACGGGCCGCGACCAAGGTCGATGATGTGCTGAGCGATCCGGAGCGAAACATCCAAATCGCCTGCTGGTATTTACAGAAAGCCGGCGAAGAGTACAAGGACGTACCCGGCCGGGAAGCGCGCATGCTGGCCGCTTATAACGCGGGCCCCAGCCGCGCCGCCGATTGGAACCGGGTCGAGACCGGGAGCCGACCGTTGAGCGAACAGGAATTTATCGCCCGCATCGATATCGGTTCGACGCGCGCGTACGTGACTTCAATTCTCGGCCGCTATCGCCGCGTGAAGTCATCCAGAGGGGGCTTCAGTCTGATAACCCGGACCATTGGTTCGCCGCGTCGTAACGCAAACTGTTAGTTTGCGGTGTTGTGCGTAAATCAGAAGTTAGCTACGCGGCGCTCATTATTTGCGCGTCACGACCGCAAACTAACAGTTTGCGTTACAAACTACGCTGGCCGGCTGCGCCAGGTGAATGCCAAAAATTTATTCAGCCCGCTGGGTTCTTCCCATCGCCGACCCGCCAATCGAGCACGGCGCGATCGTAGTTGACGATTTCAAGATCGTTTCGGTCGGTCGGCGTGACGACACGCTCACGTCCTTTGCCGGCGCCGTACATGAAGACTTCGGCGACGCGGCAATCCTACCGGGACTAATCAACGCGCACTCACATCTGGAACTCACCGTTATGCGCGGCTTTCTGGAACGCGAGGAGACAGACTTCTTTGCCTGGCTGCGCAAGCTGACCGGGGCGCGGCTTAAGATGACGGACGAAGACCTTTTTGTCTCTGCCGCGTGCGGCGCCATCGAAGCTGCCCGCGCTGGTGTCACCTGTCTCGCCGATTCAAGCTCTTTCGCATTGCCGTCGATGCGCGCACTCGCCGAGGTTGGGCTGCGAGCGACCGTCTATCAGGAATCGTTTGGACCAGACCCGGCGCTCTCCGGAGAGAATGTTGAAAAACTGCGTGCTCAACTCGAACAGATGCGAAAGACTCAGACTGAGCTGGTCCGCGCGGGCGCCTCGCCGCATGCTCCTTATACGGTCAGCGCGCCGCAACTGGAAATGATTTCGCGGCTCGCGCTCGATGAACACTTGCCGCTCATGATGCACGCGGCCGAGTCACAGGCTGAAAAGCAATTCCTGCAACAGGGCGCCGGCCCCTTCGCCGAAGGATTAAAGAGCCGGGATATCCATTGGCAAGCCCCGGGGGTTTCCACGATGCGGTACCTCCAGGACCACGGCGTCCTCGAAACCAGGCCGCTGCTGGCCCATTGCATTAACGTGGATCAGGACGATCTGGAACTGATTAAGAAGGCCGGCGCCGGAATCGCTCACTGTCCGAAATCAAACGCCAAGCTGCGTCACGGCCGCGCGCCGTTCGCGCACTTCATCGCTCAGGGAATCAATACCGGCCTCGGCAGCGATTCCGTCGCCAGTAACAATATGTGTGACATTCTGGCAGAAGCAAATTTCGCCACGCTGATGGCGCGCCTGAGCTACCGCGATGACCATCCGACTTCTGACGTTAGCGCCAGTGACGCTCTCTTTGCCGCCACGCTCGGAGGCGCGCGCGCACTTGGTATCGAGCATAGTATCGGCGCGCTGCGCCCCGGCATGCAGGCAGATATCGCGATCGTCAGTCTCGCCGGCGCCCACCAGCGACCCATTTGCGATCCGCATGACGCCCTGGTGTTTTCCACTTCAGGAAGAGATGTCCTGCTGACCGTCGTGGCGGGAAAAGAAGTTTATCGCCATGGCCGTGTCTCTACCGTCGACGAAGAAGCGTTGGCGCTCACACTCAGAGAACTCAGCAGGAGACTTACCTGAAGTCGCTACCACCTGCGGTAGCGGGTGGGTAAGTACTCTGCCGCCCCGCTCTCTCAGCGCGCGCCCACCCGCCACGCCGACGGGTACTGATCCTCAGCAGACCGGCAGGTGGCTTCCAATTGCTCCCGCCGGGTCGTATGATTTTGTCGTTATGACAACCAGAATTTCACTGCCTCGGCCGCAGGTGCGCTTCCTCCTGACATTGGTCGCGCTGGTCGCCTTTCCGGTGCTCTCGTTTTCGCAATCGACGACGACTTCAAATCCGAACGCGCCTCCGATTAGCCCAATCAATCCCACGATGGCCGGGACCATAACTGACAACGACAAGGAATCGCTCTACGCCCGCTTCAACGATTACAAGCGCAATGCGAATCCGGAGCAGCAGCGCAACGCATACCCCACGGCCAAAGAGTTCTTGCGGCTTTTTGGTGGTGAGAACACCGCGGAGGTTAAGGAAGTTCGTAAGTGGGTCACCGAGTACGAACGCCAGGCGCACCAACGCGAACTGTTCGCCGCCTATAACGCGAAGGATTACGCAAAGACCTTCGCGCTGGCACGGCCGATGGTGAAGGGCGATCCTGAATACTTCTTCGGCTATGCGATCATGACGGAGGCGGGCTATGACAATTCGCTGGCCGGCAAAAAAGATTTCGACGCGGACACTGCCGAATATGCGCGGCAGGCCATCGCCCTGATCGATGCCGGCAAAGTCACGCGGGCCGATCCTTTCAAGAGCCTGGACCTCGCGCGCAGCTTTCTTAATTACGCCCTGGCCACCATGGTCAAGGATCAGGCGCCCGCAGAGGCTGCCGTCGCTTACGGCAAGGCGCTAAAGACCCCTGACAACCCTTACAGCAAAGATCCGATTCCGTTTCATCGCCTGGGCATCGCCATCTACACCGGACAGTTGACGCCTTTAACCAATGAATACAACGAGAAGTTCGGTGGCAAGCAGTCGTCCGCTGAGCAGACGGCGATGATGGACAGGATCATGAAACTCGCCGATCAGAGCATCGACGCCTATGCGCGCGCCGTCGCGCTCCTGGACAAGCCCGAACAAAAAGATGCTCGCGCCAAAGCTCTGGGCCAATTAACGACGCTGTATAAAGCTTTTCACAACGGTTCGGATGCGGGTCTGAATGAGCTGATTGCGGGAGTCCTGGCGAAACCAATGCCGTAACTTTGGAGTGCGCCGACTTATTGGCCCAGTCCAAAATCCGGACGCTACTCCGTATACACCACGACCTGCGGCAGCACGCTCGATCTAGTGCTTATGCCGTTCTGCTCACTGCTCACTGTTTTGGTTGTCTCGGCCCCGGCACGCGGGGCCCAAAGGTTGGCCTTATCAACCTTCTATCGTGGACATCGCCGTTACTGCCCGTTTTTCGTAGTTGCCGATGACCGCGAGGTTGCCTTTTTCGACGGCGCTTAGCTGCGTGTCGTTATAGCCGGGGTTGGCCTTGTACCAGTCGAAGCTCTGGAAATATTTTTGCGTCCACTGGTCTTTGAAAACCTTGCCGTGACGGGCGTAGATCTCATCGCGCATCTTCCGCACATCTTCGACGAACAAGCCCTGAAGCAGCGCCGCGGTGATGGGCTTGGTGCTGATGGAATTGTGGAGTTGGTTCTCGTAGGCGACGATGGTTTCGATGTTCGTCTTATCGGAACCCGAGATTTCTTCGTCCTTGAAATCTTCTTTCGGATCGTACCAGGGCTGGCTGCCGAAGTACTGCTCAATCCACATCGTCTTGAAGATGCGGCCGTGCCGCGCATAAATTTCGTTTCGCAGCAGACGCAGTTCGTGCAGGCTCAGGCCATGCAGCATGGATTCGCTGATCAGCTTGTTCTCAAACAGCTCCATATCGCCGGGCATCAGCGCGACTTTACGCTGCTGCTTGCGAATCGTGTCGATCAGCGCGAGGTTTTTCTGTTCGGTGGCGCTAAGCGATTTCGGATTGTATTGCGCGGCCGCCGTATACCAGTAGCGCTCATCGAAATACTGTTGCAGCCACGGCGTATCGTCGAAACGCCGGCCATGAATCGCTTCAATCTCTGCCGCGAGCACTGTCCACTCAGCATTGGTGTGGGTGCCCAGCTTCTTTTTCGTCAGCGGCTTGTCCTGCCAGAGCCGCATATCGCCCGGCTGCACCGTGTCGTGCTTGGTAGCTTCCCCGATGCGAATCACGTCAAGGTTCTTACGTTCCGTATCGTTCAGCGCTGAGTTCTGAAAGTTGGCGTCGGCCTTGTACCAGCTGCGCGAGGCCAGATAGCGGCTGATGTCCGGATCTTTAAAGACACGTCCGTGCTTGCCAAATACGATGCCGCGCACCAGTTTGAGATCGTCGATCGCCAGCGGATTGACTTCCGCGGTGGTAATGGTCTTGCCGGCGAAGTCGAATGACTCCCATTTGCTGACCGCAGCGTATTCGTCCTGTGCGTTTGCGGCAAATGCAGCGGTTAAGATGATGACGATAAGCGGAAGGGCGGTACGAATTAGCCGGACAGGGGATTTCATAGGTACCTCTAAACGTTTAGAGTCGGGCTACTGCCCGACTGTTCCAATTAACAGGGGCGGACGGTAGCCCGCCTCCAAAAACACTCAAGAGAACGAAGCGCAAGATAACATCTTGCGCCACGGTCGGACTATCCAAAAATATCCCGGACCTTGTCCACCAGACGCTTGTCCTGAAGATCCTCAGTTTCAATCTTGGCCAGTTGCTCGAGCAGTTTGCGCTGTTCGCGGTTCAGGCTGGTCGGCGTAATCACCGACACCGAAACGAACAGATCGCCTTTGCCGCGCCCGCCGAGGACCGGCATGCCCTGACCGCGCACCCGGAAGACCGTTCCCGTTTGCGTGCCGGCCGGAACCTTCAACGATTCGTTTCCGTGCAGGGTCTTCACCTGGACTTCAGCGCCGAGCGCCGCTTGCGCGAAAGTGATAGGAATAGAGGCGTACAGATTGTTTCCCTGGCGCTCAAACTCTTCGTGCTCGCCGACGTGAATCACAACGTAGAGATCTCCCGGCGGGCCGCCGAAGCTGCCCGATTCGCCTTCAGCCTGCAAGCGGAGTCGCGATCCGGTCTCGACCCCGGCGGGAATCTTTACCTCGATCGATTTTTCGTGTTCGACCCGGCCACTGCCGCGGCAGGTCTGACACGGTGAATTGATTACCTGGCCCGCGCCGCGACAGCTGCTGCAAGTACGCGAGACTGAGAAGAAGCCCTGTTGAAAACGGACCTGGCCCGCTCCCTGGCAGGTGCGGCAAACTTCCGGTTGGGTTCCGGGTTTGGCGCCGGAGCCGGTGCACGTTTCGCACGTCTCGAGTTTGGGAATCCGCAGTTGCGCCGTCATTCCCTCGGCGGCTTGCTCGAGGGTGATCTCTAAGTCATAGCGAAGATCGGCGCCGCGCGTTGATGATGAGCGCCGCGAGCCGCCGCGCCCGCCGGCCCCGAACACGTCGCCGAATCCAAACAGATCGCCGAGAATGTCTTCAATCCCGCCGAATCCGGGCGCGCCATGACCGGCGCCGGCCGCGCTGGTCGAAACGCCGGCGTGACCGAACCGATCGTAACGCTGGCGCTGTTCCGCGTTCGAAAGAACCGCATAAGCCTCCGCCGCTTCCTTGAACTTCTCTTCGGCCTGCGGGTCGCTCTGGTTCTTGTCGGGATGGTGCTGATGCGCCAGACGGCGATACGCCTTTTTCAAATCCTGATCGGTCGCGCTGCGGCCGACGCCCAGGACCTCGTAGTAATCTCGTTTATTGACTGCCATGTTGACTATTATTGCGAACGGCCAGCAGTTGCGACGGATAACCGGCAAAGCTACTGACCGCTTGGGTATTCTAGCTTAACGAGAAACTTCGCTCAATTCGATGGTGACCCGGAGTCTCCGGACTGCAGCATAGCCGCGGTTAATTGCCGCGCCAGCCGATCGACCTGATCGAGGGCGATGCGAATCTCGCCGATTTCAACCGAGCCCACAGCCTCTTCGCCGCGTTGCAGAAGTTCCTGGCCGCTGTCTTGTTGCTCTTTGGTTAAGAGTCCGCCGAACTCGAGGAAAGCGCGTTGAGTGTTTCGCACGAGGCTGGCCAGCTTGTTATTCAGGTCCAGGCGATCGCGTAATTCTTTATCGGATTCGGCCGAGTTTTGCGCCTCCTGAATAATTCTTTCGATCTCGTCCTGCGACAATCCCGACGTGGGCGAGATGCGCATTTGTTGCTCGCGTCCGGTAGCCTTATCAGTCGCCGAGACTGAGACGATGCCGTTGGCGTCAACCTCGAACGCAACTTCGATTTGCGGCACGCCCCGGGAGGCCGGCGGAATCCCCACCAACTCAAACTTGCCCAGGCTGCGATTGCCGCCCGATATTTCGCGCTCACCCTGAAGAATATGAATTTCGACTGAAGACTGGTTATCAACCACAGTCGTAAATGTCAGACAGTTGCGCAGCGGAATAGTCGAATTGCGTTCGATCACCTTGGTGAACAGTCCGCCCCGCGTTTCCAGGCCGAGACTGAGCGGCAGCACGTCGAGCAAAACGATGTCCTTCACTTCCCCGCTCAGGACGCCGCCCTGAATCGCTGCGCCCATGGCCACGACTTCATCAGGATTGATTTCGGACGAGGCTTTCTTGCCAAATATTTCGGCCACCGTCCGTTCAACGATGGGCGAACGAGTCTGGCCGCCAACCAGAATCACCTTGTCGATCTCTTTGGCATGCAGGCCGGCGTCAGCCAAGGCGCGCTCACACGGCTCAACTGTTTGTTGCACCAGATCGGTCACCAGTTCTTCTAGTTTGGCGCGCGTTAAAGTCTTATTCAGATGCTTCGGGCCCGAGGCATCAGCGGCGATGAACGGAAGATTGAAGGATGTTTCGGTGGCGGAAGATAATTCACACTTGGCGCGTTCGGCCGCTTCTTTCAAACGTTGCAGCGCCAGGCGATCCTTGCGCAGGTCGATTCCGGTGTCGTCCATGAACTGATCGGCCATCCAGTTCATGATGCGCTCGTCGAAGTCTTCACCGCCGAGATAGGTATTGCCTGAGGTCGACAAGACCTCAAACACGCCGCTATTCAACTCGAGGATGGAAATATCAAAGGTGCCGCCGCCCAGATCATAGACCGCAATCTTTTCAGATTCAGTCTTACCCAGGCCATACGCGAGCGCGGCGGCAGTCGGTTCGTTGATGATCCGCTCGACGTTAAGCCCGGCGATCTTGCCGGCATCTTTGGTCGCCTGCCGCTGCGTGTCGTCGAAATACGCGGGCACTGTGATGATCGCGTCCGACACTGCTTCGCCGAGAAAGTCTTCGGCGGCCGCCTTTAGACGCTGCAAGACGATGCCCGACAACTCAGGCGGGCTATAGACGCGGCCTTGCACCCGCACGCGCGCGTCGCCGTTCTGCGAATCGACAATCTCAAACGGCGCAGTTTCGCGCATGCGCTGCGCTTCGTTCGAGTCGAACTTGCGCCCAATCAATCTCTTGACGGCATAGACAGTATTGGAAGCGTTGGTCACGGCTTGACGCTTCGCAATCTGTCCCACCAACCGTTCACCCTTGTCGGTGAAACCAACCACGCTCGGGGTGGTTCGGCCGCCTTCTTTGTTGGGCACAATCTGCACGGTGCCGCCTTCAAGAACTGCGACGCAGCAATTCGTGGTGCCCAAGTCGATTCCGATGATCTTTCCCATTCGCTTTGCAGGACAGGCTGAGGATTTATTCCTTGCGCGCCGCTACTTTAACCATTGCCGGGCGCAACAGGCGTTCACCGATTTTATAACCGCGAGTAATCTCTTCAATAACGGTATCAGGCTCGTGCTCTGCCGACGGTTCAGTGACGACAGCTTCATGCACATGCGGGTCGAACCGCTGTCCCACGGCCTGGATAGGGCTAATGCCGAAGGACTCGAGCACTTCATTAAGTTGCTTATTAATTAGTTCGATTCCATGCAGAAAATGGCGGAATTCCTTCGACTCGCGGTTCTCAACGCTGCGTTCGGCGTCGAGCGCGCGGTTGAGATTATCGAGCACCGGCAACAACTGGCGCACCAGGTCGCCCACCAGCCGGTTATGAGTTTCGACGCGGTCGCGTTCAATCCGTTTACGATAGTTGTCAAAATCAGCCTGTCTCCGGGCGGCAGCGTCCTTGGCCTCTGCCAGCTCAGACTGTAAACGCTTCAGTTCCGCCCTGGTGGCCACCAACTCCGCGAGTTCGGGTCCGCCGGCTCCGGAGTCTTCGGCGGCATTGGTTCCGTCAGGCGGCTCGATAAACTCGACGTATTCGTCGTTTAGATTTCCTTCAGTTTCGCTCAAATCAATTACTCCCGACTCGACGGGTTCTTCCTCTGCTGCTCGCTCATTGATCTCCGATTCCAATTGGTCATCATCAACGAAACGAATTGGAATATAAGCGGGCTGCTTCCGATCGGCTGTCATTTGGAATCGATAATCAGATCCGGCTATCGCCACACTATTGCAGTGAGACTTCGTTCATAAACGCGCGTTCCATAAACCGCCCCAGGTAGTTTACCACAGCCATCATGCGTCCATACTCAATGCGTGTAGGACCCACCACTCCCAACGTTCCACATACGTCGCTGCCCACGTGGTAGGAGGTGGTGATAACGGAACAGTGCCGCATCGAAGCGGCCGGATTCTCTCTGCCGATGAGGACCTGCACCACCGCCGAAGCGTCGCCCGCGACGCATTCGTTCAGGATCTTAACCAGACGTGATTTTTCCTCAAAGGTCTGAAAAAGCTCGCGAATTTTGTGCGTATCAGAGAATTCAGGTTTTCCGAAAATGTTCGAGGCTCCATCCAGAAACACCGCTGCCACGGCCGCATCCTCGTCCTGCAGACTCCGCTCGCACAGGAGAATTGCGTTTCGCACCACTGAGTCATATAACGCGCGCTCCTGCTTCATGCGGACCACGATCTCGGAGCGAATCGCCAGCAGGCTCTTGCCGTTAAACTCGGTGTTGAGAAAACGCGCCGCCCGATTGAGTTCATCCTGCGTGAAATCTTCATCGACGGCGACCACTTTGTCGCGGACCACGTTCGAGGTAGAAACCAGGACGACCAGAATCCGATTTTCCGGAAGCTTTACAAAACGAATTTGCTTCAGACCGTTGTGGGCGAGCGAAGGCCAGATAACAATGCCCACATTATCGGACAACTCCGAGAGAACATGCGAGGCTTTTTCCATGGCGCGATCCGGTCGCGCGCGAAGTTGCGCGCCCAGTCCGGAATTCTCGATCGCGGCAACATCCCGCTTGGACAACTGCGTCGAATCCAGGACATTGTCCACGTAATGGCGGTAGCCACAGTCGGTTGGTATCCGGCCCGCTGAAGTATGCGGTTGCTCGAGAAACCCCAACTCTTCCAACTCGGCCATCACATTACGAATGGTGGCGGAACTCCAACCCGGAGCGCGCGCGAATTTCTCTGAGACCACGTGAGAGCCGACCGGTTCTCCCGTCAAGAGGTATTCGTCGATGATCGTCGCCAGGACAGCCTGCCGGCGAGAGTCCGGCCGGGGACGCCGCGGCTTGTTTTGATTAATCACGTCTCCACCCATAGCGGTCGATCATCCTGTCTGCAGTATAACGAATTCATCAAATTCCTAGCAATTATTGAGTTCTCTTTCGCGGTTATAAGCTGACTGTCGACCTAAGTACTGAAATGTCTCAGCTTACGGCTTGCGCCGCGGACCGCCAGTCTCTCGTCGTCGGTGCGGGTCGGCAGAACCCCTGTTATTACAGAAGTTACGGGACTGTAGGGCCAACGATTTGACTGGCTTTTGGGATGGCCCATAAGATGAGGCGTCTCAGTTTTCGTCATGCCACATTCGGAGTTGGATCTTAGGCGGGCTTTCGAGGAAGCTTTTCGCGAGCTTGGTGCGAGCAGCAAACGCTTGCGCCCGGCAATTACCGCGATCGAGGTCAGATTCTATCCTTACGCCGGGCTTCACCATACGATTCGCGTGCGTTCGGGACGAATCTTTGTGCGAATCTCCGATCTTTTCCGCTCGGCGCCGTCTGAAGTAATCCGCGCCCTGGCATTTCTGCTCGTCGCCCGTTTGCTCTCGCGTAAGCCCCGTCGCGATCATGAACAACTGTATCGGTCATACGCATTTAGCCCCGAGGTTTTGAGAGCGTCGGATTTAGCCCGCCGGCAACGCGGCCGCAAGATAGTGTCGACTGCCACCGGCCGCGTCTATGACCTCAACCGCATATTCCTGCGGGTTAACCGCCGGTATTTCGACGGGCAGATCGAGAAGCCAACCCTGACCTGGTCACAACGACGGACTCGCAGCATCCTCGGGCATCACGATGCCGCGCATGAAACCATAACTATCAGTAAGACCCTCGATTCTCATGACGTGCCCGAATGGTTCGTCGAATACATCATGTTTCATGAGATGTTGCACATCAAACATCCCGCGCGCCTGATTAACGGCCGCCGCTATTATCACACGCCGGCTTTTCGGGCCGAGGAAAAAGCTTATCCGCGCTACGAGCAGGCCCAGGAATGGCTCGACCGCGTGATCCGGACGCGCAAGGTGCTGCGCGCGCGGGCTGCTTAGCTCAGAATAATTATCTGGAACTCTCGGGGATTTTCGACGTTAATTCATTCAGGTAGGTGGGCTCCTCCTGAGAGCGGGCAAGCAACGCAGGCGATCCCTGGATCAAGAGCGCGGCTTGCTCGTTCTGTTTTGTGGCCGCCCCAAACGGCTGGACAAGGCCGCGCACGTCCCGCTAGACTACGTGGTTTGTGGAACCAAGGCTGTTCCCGTCCGTAGCATCATCACACACAACAAAGAGAGAGATTTACAGAATGGCAATTCCGGCAACCCAAATCAGACGAGGCATGGTCATTGTTTTTGAAGGCGAACCTTGCCGCGTGGTCGAGTTTCGACATCATACCCCGGGGAATCTGCGCGCCATGATTCAGACAAAACTGCGCAGCCTCCGCTCAGGATCTTCTTTTGAACATCGGTTTCGTTCGGCTGACACTATCGAACGCGCCGCCTTGGAACAGCATGAGATGGAGTATTTGTACTCCGACGGTTCTCACCACCACTTCATGAATACCGAGAATTACGAGCAGGTTGCGCTGAGCGATGAGGAACTCGGCGATTCCGCCCAATGGCTGTCACCGGGTTTGAAGATCCAGGCTGAGTTCTATGAGGGTTCGCCGATAGGCATCGACATGCCGCCCTCCATAGAGCTGACGGTCACCCAAACCGAACCCTCTTTGAAGGGCGCGACCGTTTCCAACGTCAACAAACCGGCCACGCTCGAAAACGGCGTTACCATTCAAGTGCCACCATTTGTTAACGAAGGCGACCGCATTCGGGTCGATCCCACCGAAGGTCGCTATATTGAGCGCGCGCGATAATCTAGCGGCCAGTTAGCTGGCCGATGGTGCTCGCGACCTTTTACTCGTGTACCTGATCTACAGTTTCCTGCTGACCGTCGGCTTCCTCATTCTTCTTCCTCGTTTCGCCATAGATGCGGTCCGTAACGGGAAATACGTTACCGGACTTCGCGAACGGCTCGGCCGGGTTCCCAGGCTGGAACCGTCCGGCCGGCCATCGATTTGGCTGCATTGCGTTTCGGTTGGGGAAACCGAAGCCGCCCGACCGCTGCTCCGTGCCTTACGTGAACGGCTGCCGTCGTACCGCCTGGTGGTGACCACGACGACCGTCACCGGCCAACGCGTCGCCCGCCAAGCTTTTAAAGACGACGCGGATTTGATCTTCTATTTCCCGATCGATTGGTCCTGGACGGTGCGGCGTGTCTTAGATGCAGTGAATGCGTCCGCGCTCCTGATTGTGGAGACCGAGCTGTGGCCCAACCTCCTGCGCGAGTGTGGCAGACGGTCGATTCCCGTCGCTTTAATCAATGGACGCATTTCCCCGAAATCATTCCGCAGGTATGCGACGATTCGCCCGTTCATGCGGCGCGTGCTCAATGATCTGGCCGCCGGTCTAATGCAATCTGACGCGGATGCAAAACGTATCGCCCTGCTGGGACTGGACCAGACGCGAATCGAAATCTCCGGCAATTTGAAGTTCGATAGCGCCCTGTCAGCGCCTGTGGACAACCAGGTGGCCCCGGAAATCTCAACGCGTTTCGGTTTCACCTCAGATCAACCATTGATTGTCGCAGCCAGCACTCATTCACCTGAGGAGAACATCGTTCTGACCGCCTTCAAGCAAATTAGAGCGACCGATCAGCGGCCGAGACTGCTAATTGCTCCCCGGCACCCCGAACGATTTGAAGACGTGGCCAAACTCATCGAGGATTCAGGTTTTTCGTGGTCAAAGCGCTCGGCGGTTCCCTCGCCTGCCGACGCTAAGGCGGACATAGTGCTCCTCGACTCGATTGGAGAACTGCGCGCCGCCTACCAATCAGCCGACCTCGCATTCATGGGCGGCAGTTTGATTCCGCATGGCGGCCAAAACCCACTTGAACCCGCCGCCCAGGCCGTCTGTGTGGTGACCGGCGCGCACACTCACAATTTCGCGGACATAATCCGGGCCCTGCGCGATCGCGACGCAATCGTGCAGTTGCCGGTGATACCGCTCGACGACGCACCGGGCGCACTAGCGAATGCGTTTGCAGAGCTGCTGCGTGACGATTCGCGGCGAACATCGATCGGAGCTCGCGCTCAGGAAGTTTGTGCCGAAAATCGCGGCGCCACCGAACGAACTGTGGGAATGATTGCCAATCTTCTGGAACCAGCTGCGGCAACGGCCGATGTCCCGTCCTTCTCTAACGCTCGTCTTACGGCTGCCAAATGAACCGCGCCGCGACATTGGCGTTGACGCCGCTGGGCGTCGCATACGGCATCGTCGTCGGCGTTCGCAATAGTCTCTATCGGGCCGGGATATTAAAGATTTATGACGTTGGCCTGCCCGTAATCAGCGTTGGAAACCTGACCACCGGGGGCACAGGCAAAACGCCGCTGGTCGGGTGGCTGGCGACCCAACTCGCCGCTGAAGGTAGACACATCTGCATACTTAGCCGCGGTTATCGCCGCCAGTCGTCCCATAGGTTACTGGTTTCCAACAACGATAAGGTGCTTTCCGATGTGCGCAGCGCGGGCGACGAGCCATTTCTGCTCGCTCAACAGCTCGTGGGCAAAGCAGCCGTCATCTGCGATAAGGACCGGGTTTCCGCGGCACAATGGGCCAAAGAGAATCTGGAAACACAGGTCTTCGTTCTCGACGATGCGTTTCAACATCAACGGATTAAGCGAACACTGAACATCCTGCTCGTCGACGCAACCAACCCGTTCGGCAACGGGAGGCTGTTACCCGCGGGAAACCTCCGCGAACCTGCGTCACAAATCAAGCGCGCGGACTGCATTGTCATTACGCGGTCAGACGAAACCGCGGAACTCGATCGGCTGCGCGCATATATTGAGGAGTTCACCCAGGGCACGCCGATTTTCAATTCGCGGGTGCGGCTCGCAAACATCCGCCCAATCAACGGCACAGATTCAACAACGCCGGCGCCTAATCAGCCACTTGCGGCGTTCTGCGGAATTGCCAATCCGAATTCCTTCTTGAGGTTGCTGCGGAAATCACACCACCACATCGTTCATACGCGCATATTCCGCGATCACTACAACTACCAACAGTCTGACGCTGATGAAATGACGAAAGAAGCGTCGGCGCATGGGGCCACGGCTGTGATCGCTACCGAAAAAGACGCGGTGAAGCTAGCCTCGTTAACGCTCGCGCTTCCCTGCTACTCCGCGGGCATCTCTATCGAATTTGATCAGGAAAAGGAATTGCTTGACTACGTCAAAGCATCCATGGCAATGGCGTGAGCAAGGGTGAGGGCGCCTTACCTCTCAATCGGAGACGCCGTTGGTTTGGGAACGGATCTAACTGACGCGGTGGGCTTCGGCGACGGGGCAGAGTCACTATCGGCTTTTCGCGGAGTCGGTCGCGGCGTCGGCGCTTCACCGAGATTCACGTTGCGATTGCTATTGGAACCGAAATCACCGACGACAGTCGCTGGGGTCTCCTGCGTTCGGCTATTCGTATTGGCAGTGCTCAGGTTTGCGTTGGAAATCACGAGTTGCGGGGTGGCGCTAACAATCGGTTGCGGCTGAATGTTTCGCTCACTCTCACCTGTCGGAGTTCCCATCGGCTGAACGGGTTGGCTATTCGGATCGACCACCAAACCCGGAAGGTTTACATTCGCGTTCGCTGATTGGTTCTGACTTGAGCCTCGCGTCAGAAAAAACACCAACGCGAATACAGCGACCAGCACGATGGCTGCCGGGGCCAAAATGCGCCACGGCCTGACTGATGCCGCAGGCTGCGGCAGCGGATTCGATAAAGGCGCAAATTCCGGGGACGGCGCACCCGGCGGCAACTCGCGCGCGCGCACCAGCGTGGCTTCGTCATCCTCAAAAGGCGCCGCCACCGGCGGGTTCGCAACAGTCACCGGCGCCGCGGGGATCTCGGCAGTATCTGCGCGGGTCACGGCTTCGTTTAATTGACTGGATAACGCACCCGCCGTTTGATACCTGTCTCCCGGTTGTTTAGCCAACGCTTTCTCAATAATCGCCGCCACTGTCACCGGCACCTCGGGACGCGTCGCCAGGATCGAAGGCGGCGGATCCTGCACCTGCCTCATCATGATCACCGTCGGCGAATCGCCGGTAAAAGGCGGTTGCCCGGCCAGCATTTCGTAGAGGATGACACCCAACGAGTAGACGTCGGTGCGGGCGTCAATCGCCGCCGATTGCGAACATTGCTCCGGCGACATGTACTGGGGAGTGCCGATAACCAGATTGGCGGCGGTGATGTCGGCGTCCCGCGAATCGCTCTCCTGAATCTTCGCGATGCCGAAATCAAGAACCTTCGCCCACTCTCCGCCGTTGGTTTTCGACAACATGATGTTGTCGCTCTTCAGGTCTCGATGCACTACTCCCTGCTCATGCGCCGCGTCCAAAGCGCCGGCGACCTGTCGCACAATTTCAGCGGCCCGATTCAGATTCATCGGACCTTCACTCCTGATGACCTCTTTAAGAGTCCGGCCGTCGAGATATTCCATCACCAGGAACACGACCCCGTTTTCCGATTCGCCGAAATCGGTGACGATGACCGCGTGCGGATGAGAAATGCGCGAGGCCGCTTTCGCCTCGCGTGAAAAACGCCTGACAACATTGTCATCGACGGCCAGCGAAGGATGCAGCACCTTAATCGCGACCGTCTTGTCCATCAGGACATGCTTGCCGGCGTACACGGCCCCCATACCGCCACGTTTAATTAGTCTTTCAATTAAGTATTTAGTGGCGAGCGTCTGACCGATCAGCGGATCATTTGCACGCTCAAGAATCGCGGCGTCTAATGGACATAAGGTGCTAGTGTCCGAATATTCCTTGCCGCAGACAGGACAGGTTTTCATCTGACTCGTTTCCGTGCGCTTTCAGGGAGAGCGTACCAAACAAATCGAGGGCAGCAAAGTTGATGCCAAAGAAAACGAGCGCGGCCCGAAAGCCGCGCTCGATATGCGGTAGGCACTCGTTTGAGTGCTGGCACGCCGGCGGCGCGCCTACCGGATTAAGCATTCTTAACAACCACAAATACGATCAGCAGCGCGAACAGCACCAGTGATTCAATCAGAGCCAGACCAAGAATCATCATCGTCTGAATGCGACCGGCTGCTCCCGGGTTTCGGGCCGCGCCTTCGCAAGCCGCCGCGCCGATTTTCGATTGTCCCAGCGCTCCGCCAAATACGGCAATCGCGAAGCCGATTCCCGCGCCGATGGCAATGGCGCTGCGGTGATTGTCAACCGCGCCTGCCTGATTCGCGCCCTGGGCTGCGGCGGTCACCGCCATCAGCATCAGGCCGAGCACAGACAGCCCAATCATTTTTAATTTCGTCATCTTTTTGCTTCTCCGGTGGATGAAACGTGCTATCCACTAGCGTAAGTTCCGCGAATCCAAATGAAACACGTCGTATGATTTCGCCCGCATCCGGTATCCACCGCCCCTCTTACAACGGCGCTCCTGCGATACTGACTATGAACAGCTATGATTTGACGCGAATCATTTCCGAAATTCGCTTTTAGCTTGCGCCTCAACGTGTACGGCGCGGCGCCGCATCGCTCGAACGCGCATTTATGAAAACCTAGGTAAGCACCGGAGCGATAATCTCCATCCCGTCCTCTTCATGTGGATGATGAGGGTCATGTGGCGGATGCGAGACCTCGCTGATATACAACTGCGACAGCAGCACGAACACAAAAGTCTGGATGAAGGCCACGAACAGACTCAGGGGCATCAGCAAGACCGGAACAATCCAATTGGTCTTCCCCGGCGCCAGGTGCGCAATGGTGTCGAGCACCTTCTCATCAGAAAACATGTTCGCAAAAAGACGAATGCCCAGGGTAAATGGGCGGATCAGATTGCTAATCAGCTCAATCACGAAAATCAGCGGGGCAATCCACCAGATGGGCCCGGCGAGGTGCGCCAAATGGCCGACAATGCCGTTCTCTTTAATGCCGATATAGTTGTAGTAAAGAAATGAAGCCAGCCCCAGGGCAAAGGTCACGCTGGTCGCTGAAGTGGGCGAGATAAACAGCGGAAAGAAACCCATTAAATTTGAAATGAGAATCAGTACCGCGAAAGTCATCACCACCGGAAAGTACTGAAGTCCATGCGGCCCGACGATGTCTTCGAGCATGCCTCTAACCGCCAGCACGCCGACTTCCAGCGTCTGCTGACCGTGACCCGGTTCATCTTCCGAAAGCTGTCCACGCAGGATCCAAATAACTATGAGGCTGAGAATACACGCGACAATGAACATCACCGTGTACCAGGGGATGGCATTCTCGGGACTGTAAACGCCGAATGCCGCCTCCGGGGTGGTCCCGAACTTCGCCAGCACCTTCTGCCAGACGGGGTACGTGTACTTCATTTCCAACTGGTACACGTATGGCCCAAAATACTGGTTAACGGCCTTTACCAGCAGTGGCACATGCTCAGCCGCTTCCTCGGCCTGCTCTGCTTGTTCAGCAAGAAAAGCGAACATCAAAACGATTCCTCTCGATGAATGATGGCAAAATAAAATTCCCGGACGGCTTCAACAAATAGCGCCGGCACAAACGCACAAAGGCCGGCGAGAATGGCCGGCAATGAAACGAGCTGCAACGTGACGGCCGCGACCACGGCGCCAAAGACCACGAAGTAACGCAGCAGATAACGCGAGACGCCCGCCCGTGGCCGCTCGGCGGCCAAGTTGACGCTGAAGATCGCGGCCACCGACGTGTGCAGCCAGCGATAATTCAGAATCGAAAGTGTCCCTCCCAGAATCAAACCCGTCGTCACTCGCCATGGCGCCGCAAAAACGCAGATGCCAGCGGCGATCGTGACGGCCGCGATCATCGAGCGCAACAAACGCACCTCGATGCCGTTCGCAACCTTGCGCAGTTCCATCCGCGGGCCCGCAGTATCAGCGATCTGACTCATAAATTAAGCCGAAGATTGTACCTTGACGGCCGCAAATTGCCAATTTGCCGCTGCTCCAGGTAGTGACCTAATTTGACTGGAGTGCAACCGTCCTCGCTTGCTCTGTTTAGAGAAAGGCAAGCGAGGACGCTTGCGCTCCAGTCATCAACATTGGCATCACTGCACGAAAGCGGTGACGATTCACCGCACTCTAAAACTCAGCGCAGCTGCCGCGGGGGCGGAGGCTGGTCGTCTGATGCCTTGCTGCCGGTTTCCGCGATCATCTCCTTAATAGCCCCGACGCTCGACAGCATGCTGGCTGTTTCCACCGGCATGAAGATGACTTTCGCGTTATTGCTCTTGGTCATGTCGCGAAGGCTCTCGATATAACGGCTGGTGATCAGATACTGCGCCGGATTGCCGTGCTCCTGCATCGCGTCGGCGACCTGGGCGATGGCCTGCGCTTCGGCTTCGGCCTGCCGCAGACGGGCCTGGGCCAGACCCTCGGCTTGCAGGATGGCCGACTGCTTCTCGCCTTCTGAGCGCGTTACCGCGGCCTGCTTCTCGCCTTCGGCGCGAGTGATCGAGGCCTGGCGCTCGCCTTCGGCTTGTAATACCAGCGCGCGGCGGTTGCGTTCGGCGGTCATCTGCTTCTCCATGGTGACGCGCACGTCCTCGGGCGGATTGATATTCTTGACGTCGACACGGGTAACTTTTACCCCCCATTTATCCGTCGCTTCGTCCAGAATGATTCTCAGTTTCGAATTGATTTGATCGCGCTGCGACAAGGTGTGGTCAAGATCCATGTCACCCATAACGGCGCGCATGCCAGTTATCGTCAATTGCACGATGCCGCCCACCAGATCATTCATCTCGTAAACTGCTTTAACCGGATCGGTAATTTGCCAATAGACCACGGAGTCGACGTGAATGGTGACGTTGTCGCGCGTGATGACCGGTTGCGGCGGGAGGTCGAGGTACTGCTCGCGTAGATCGATCGAAGTAATGCCGCCCCGCATATTGGTCCAAAAGACGGCCCGCGGTTTGTCGATGAACGGCACGATGATGTTCAGACCGCTGGCAGCGACGCGGCTGAACCGCCCGAGACGTTCAATCAGCATCACGGTTGCCTGCGGAACAATCTTGATCGTCTTGGCGGCGATTACCAGCAAGACGATGCCGATAAAAAATAGAAAGAAGATCAGCAGAAACGCCGGCAATACCGCCTCAGACTGGAGCATGAACAGGTTGGCGAGTGACATCGTTAACCTCCGAATAAAGGGTGGTGGCCAAATTTGAAATTGCATTGACCGGAGCGTAACCGTCTCGGTTGCCCGTCTAGAGAAATGCAAGCGAGGACGCTTGCGCTCCAGTCAACAGCCTTCGCGTTACGCTTCAAATCAGGGCCACCTCCGAAGAGAGCAAAGTCTTGATTGGCGTGCAAACTATAACTAAACACCCTGTTTTCGACAATCAAAAGAATTCCGCGGACTTTTCAATAACTTGAGCTGCGCGCAGGACAGCTGCTTCGTTAAATGGTCCGCCGATAATCTGAACGCCCGCGGGCAACCCCTCAGGGTCGCGTAAGACGGGGACCGTGGCTGCCGGCAGGCCGAAAACGTTAATCGCCTGCGAGTAGCTGCAAGAGCGAAACACGCTAAGCGAATGGCCCTGAACTTCAACCCGCTGCGCGCCGTGCGCGAAAGCTGTCGTGGCGCTGACTGGCGAGAGGATCACCGGCGTTTTCTTCATCCATCGCAGCAATTCTTCCCGCAGACGCTCGCGCTCTACGATAGCTTTCGCGACTGATTCTGCGTTGGCAATCTTCTCTTCAAAAGTGGCGGCGCCGCCCGGTCTCAATGAAGGCAATAGACCTGGTCCGGCATCCTGCTCACGTCCGTCATAGAGATTCCGCAGTTGCTCGG
>Ga0126383_10000594_pt1 | contig 20538 bp, 17 predicted proteins | sample PanSoiMetPlot_35_FD_96882 | JGI IMG/M metagenome (GOLD analysis project Ga0126383, IMG submission 96882) | Tropical forest soil microbial communities from Panama - MetaG Plot_35 | ecosystem: Environmental > Terrestrial > Soil > Tropical forest > Bulk soil | place: Panama | collected 2016-02-17
GTGTGTTTGCGACGGTGCTGGCCACGCCGTGCACGGCGCCATTTCTCGGCACCGCGCTCGGCTTCGCGTTCACGCAGTCAGCGGCGATCATTCTGGCGATGTTCGTTGCCATCGCTGCCGGTATGAGCGCGCCATATCTGCTTTTGAGCGCGCAGCCTGCGTGGCTGCGGTTTTTGCCGAGACCTGGCAAGTGGATGCTGCACTTGAAACAGTTCATGGGCTTTCTGCTGCTGGCGACGTTGTTGTTTCTCCTCTACGTTCTCGGCGCGCAGCGCGGTTTGGAAGGCGCGATCTGGGCGAGCTGTTTCCTGCTTGTGATGAGCATCGCCTGCTGGATGAAAGGCGCCTTTGCTGTCCCGACCACATCGGCTGCCAAGCGAACACTCGTGCTCGTGCTCATGCTCCTGCTCGTGCTCGCGAGCGGCGTTTACTTCATTGGCGACAAGTTTCAGTCCGCAAAACTTGCTTCTGCCGCTTTATCACTCCGCGGCGACTGGCAGCTGTTCACGCTCGAAAAGTTGCAAGCCGAACTGGACCAGGGCCGCACTGTTTTTGTGGATTTTACGGCAGCGTGGTGTCTCACGTGCAAGTTTAACGAGGCCAATGTGCTCGAAGCTCAGGATGTACGAGACGCGTTTCAGCGGCATGGCATCGTCAAACTCAAAGCAGATTGGACCAACGGCGATCCAGTGATCACGAAACTATTGCAGCAGTTCGGCCGCCCCGGCGTTCCGCTCTATGTTCTGTATCCCGCGAAAAACGAAGAACCGATCGTGTTTCCGGAACTGCTCACAAAAAGCATCCTCCTGGACAAGCTCGAAACCGTCGCGCGCCGCGTCGCTTCGCAATAGGTCCGGGGAACGCTGCCGTTCTGAACAGGGACGCGGCGCGGCATGTGAATTTGTGTCAGTTTTGTTACCAATTTGTTGCCCCAGAGAAGATTGAACTATCTTAGAAGCTATGTTTTCTAACCAATCTATGAACACGAAAATACTCTTAACCGCCCTCACGTCATTGATCGGAGCCGCAGTCTTTGCTGCGGATGCGCCGCCGGTTGGAAGCGCCGCGCCGGATTTTTCGCTTACCGACGCGAAGGGCAAAACGCATTCACTTTCACAATACAAGGGCAAATACGTCGTTCTCGAATGGTTTAATCCGGAGTGCCCGTTTGTGAAAAAACATTACGGCAGCAGCAACATGCAAAACCTGCAGAAAGAATACACGGACAAAGGCGTTGTCTGGCTGACCATCAATTCCAACGCGCCGGGCACGCAGGGGAGCCTGACGCCGGAAGACGCGCAAAAGATCGCGACGTCGTGGAAGACGCATGAGACCGCGCTGTTGCTCGATCCCGAAGGCAATGCAGGCCGGGCTTACGGTGCCAAGAACACGCCCAACATGGTGATCATTAACCCAGAGGGCAAAATCGTTTACCATGGAGCGATTGACAGCAAAGCCACGCCAAACCCAGCCGACATCCCGAGTTCTACCAACTACGTGAAAGCGGCGCTGGATCAATCGTTGGCAGGCAAGTCTGTCAGCACGCCGGAGACGAAGCCGTACGGTTGCTCGGTTAAATACAAATCGTCATAGAATTCCTGTCGCTGACAGGAGCGAGAAAGTCTAAGCGGCGGTCGAGTGCGACCGCCGCTTTTCTCTCCTTGTCGTATCTACGCGCCGACGTACCGCGAATGCTGTTGGTGCGATTGTCCTAGCTCATTGAGACCAGTACGATCCCTGCGGTGATCAGGAGCGCACCAATGGTGAGGCGCGCGCTTAGTTTTTCCTTCAACACGACTGCGGCAAGGATCGTGATGAAGATCACGCTCAACCCTTGGAATGGATAAAGATAACTGAGGTCGAAACGCTGGAGCAGGCCGAGCGTCAGAAAAAAGGAAACGGTCATTAAAGCGACGCCTACCGCAACGCGCGATACGAAATAGGCGTTGCGCATACCGTTTGTCGCTGAGAATTCCATTGCTCGTTTGAGCATGAGCTGGGCTGCCACAAAAGTCACCAGAGAAACAACGATAAGAAAGAAAGCGAGAAAACTCACAGGCGTTCCTCCATCTTTGCGATCGGTTTGGCAACCAAGGCTAGGCCGATAACCACCAGCGCAATGCCGCACCAGCGCAATGCGGAAATCAGTTCGCCGAGAAAAATCCAGCAACCAAGCGGAACAAGAATATCGACCACGCGCGAAAGCGGATATGCCAAACTGAGCGGGATGTACCGAAGCACGTAGAGCCAGCTGACAAAGCTGCCGATGATGAGAAGAATCGCCCACCACACCAGCGGCGACGCCAGGCCATTAATTCCTGTCCACGAAAACCCGTCATCCGGAGCGGCGACCTCGCTTGCACCGCGTTTCAAAAGGAGTTCGGAAACGAAGACACACGCGACGCTCAACCCGAGTTGCAGCCATGGGTTGCCGAAGTCGGACGGCCGATTTTGCATCCGCTTTTCTCTCGTCTCAGTTGTCATGTCGAGCGAAGTCGAGATATCTCTTACTGTGGACAGGCGAAACGAGGAAGCGCAATAAGTCCAGGGATTTGATTCGCTGACTTCCCGCTCGCTCAGCCGCTGGCCTTCCGTTCCATGTCGCGGCTTCCCGACCCGCTCCATTCTCGACTCCGCTCGGAATGACAATGACGGAACAACGGTTCGTCAAAGTTGGTCAGTATTCGGAAATCGCTGCAAAACTGGATCGTGCCGCGTCGGCCCGAGATATTTGAGCACCCGGCGAAAGATCGGATTCAGGAGCGGATTCGTGTGCATGGCGTACAAGTCCAACGGCACCAATTCGCAATCCAGATGCAGCTTCGGCTCATAATTGAGCGGATTACTGTAGTAGTATTTCAGTCCTTGTTGCAGCGCCGATGAAATGATGTCGCGCAGCGTGTAAAAATAGAGGTGCAGATCGAGCGCGACGCTGTAATCGAGCCCGATGCACTCGTCATAAATCGCCTCGCCGCAGACGAGGCAAAAACTAAATGCGACGATTTTGCCGCTTAGTCGCCAGATGAAGAAACGGGCGCGTTCCGGCATCCGCTGACTAATGGCGCGGAAATAATCCTTGGTCAGCGTTTCAAATTTTAATGGCGAGCGTTCATGAACGGCCAGATACAGCGGATAGATCTCGTCGATAAAGGGCGCGATGTCGGTTACGACCTCCATCTTGATCTTCGCCGCGCGCCCAGCTTTGCGGAATTTCCGGCGCAAATCTTTCCGGGTCGCCTTGCTGAGTGTGCGAAAATATTCATCCCAATTCTCGTAACCGAGCGGCAGCCGCGTCATCGGCATGCTCGGAATCCGGGCGTAACCATTTGAGCGAAGCGATTCGAGCGTCGAGCGATAGTTCGCCGGAAAATCCTTCAAAACGACAAGCGAAGCTTTGTTTTGCCGGGCATAGGTCCGAAGAGTCGCCCGTAGGGCGGTTGCCACCCATGGCTCGTCGCTCTCGTCGCATGCTCCCAGATCACCGGTGCCGGCTCCGCAGCCAACCATCAAAACGCGCATGGTGAGCAACCGCGGGAAAACTTTGCGAATGAAATCGACGGCTGACCGAAGTTTGCCGGGTACGCCTTCGATAAGATTTTGCCGGACAAAGAATACCGGCTGAATGGCGCGCACGATGCCGGAGTCGTCCTCAAGCAGCAAGTGGTGATGCTCGAAACCGCACTCAAGCGTGTGTTCGACAATCTCGTAGTAACGATGGTCCTTGCACTTGTTCTGAAGCGCCTGTTTCCACGCGGCGCAATTCTGTAGCTCGGCAAGCGTGACCACTTTCGCCACGCCTTGCGGAAACGGAATCGCGTCGCCGAACGGCATTGGAAAAGCAAGGCGGTTGGGCAAAGAACTGCACCGGTTAGGGCTAGCCCTCTGATCGCGACGTTGGTTCGCTCTTTGTCACGTTTTCCACTTTGAGCGTGCCGCTTCGGATATGGAGGTCGCGCTGTGGATTCGGGATTTCGATTCCCGCTGCGCCGAGATGTTTGCAGATCAAATAATTCAGGTCGCTTTTGAACCGGCTCGGGCGCCGGCTCATTTCTTCGCTCCAGACGACGAGCTGAAAGTCGATTGTGCTGTCCCCAAATTTCTCAAGGAATGCATCCGGCTTCGGATCACTTAGCGTGGCTGGATGCTCGCGCGCCGCAGCGATAAGCGCCTCACGCACTTTGTTCACGTCGCTGCCGTAAGCTACACCCACCGGAAGGTGAAAACGCACTCGCCGGTCGGTGTACGTCCAGTTCGTCACCGGAGAATCGATGAATTTCTCGTTCGGCACGATCATGGCAATGTTGTCGTTAGTCATAATCACGGTGCTTCGAGCGCGGATTTGCCGCACCTGACCGGTGATGCCTGCGACTTCAATGCGATCGCCGATCGCGATGGGGCGCTCGGCCAGTATGAGCAGGCCGCTGATGAAATTGCTGGCAATGTTTTTCAAACCAAATCCCACGCCCACGCCGACTGCGCCGGCAAATACTGTCAGCGTGCCGATATGAATGCCGGCATTATCCAGAACGACGATAATGCCGACGACCAGCACCGCGTAGCCGACTATTTGCGAGATCGCGTGCTGCAAAGCGCGGTCGAGACCGCTTCTGACCAAGACGCGATTAAAAAGGAAATGTCGTGTACGGGATGAGAGCCAGAAAACCGCGATGAGAAGCGCGATCAGGAGAAAAATTTGCAGAAGGCTCAGCGCCACTCCCGGCAGGGGTGCGCTCCAGTAGAGTGGGATCCCTGCTGCGTTAATCGCGCTTACAGTGAAGAAGACAAGCGCGGACAGGCTCAGGATCGTCGTGACGATCGCGATAAAATTCGTGTCGATCTTGAATCGGCTGAACAAGCGGCGCACCAGATCGCTCTGTAAAAATCGCGCAATGATCAGTCCAGCCGCGAAAAGGCCGACGAAGGCGATCACCCCGAGGAGCGTTACGTAGTGATGGCCAACGTAAAAGAGCGGCCGCCGCAGAACCGTTATGTCCATGTTCGTTAGTGTGAACGTGTCATCGGGCTTCGCAACCTGAGAACGAGAAAACGTCGGGCCCATTGGAACAGAAGAGAAACCAATTGATTGACACGATTCAGCATAATCCGTAAGAACGCTTCCCCGGTGACCAGCCAGAGCGATAGACCCACCCGGTGACAAGTATGAGCAGAAAGGCGCCGAGCGTTCGAACGCGATTGGTTCAGCTCGGATGTTTACTCGCGATGCTGTTTCTGGCGCTGCAATTGGTACCGCGAGCACCTGCGGAGCGAAGTGCCGGAATCCAAAGTACGGTCGGCAGCGCGCTACAAGTTCCCGCTGTTTCTAGGGACACCAACCGTGCCGCGGGCGCTCTACCCGTCGCGAACTGTCAGGGGGGATTTTTTTGGGATCAGTACGACAACCCGGCAAGGCAACCGCCCGTCGGCATCGGGTCGCAGAATTTCGAACCGGCGATGGCTGCATTCGACAACCAGGCCGCTGACGACTTCGTTATCGGCGGCGGATTGGCACACTACATCACTGGAGTGCGCGTGATGGGTGAATATTCTGCCGGCGGCGGGCCTGCATCGTCGTTCAACATTTACTTTTACCAGAACGGTCCAGGTAATCTCCCGAGCACGCAGATCGCTGTATTCCAAAACCTGCCGTACACAGGGACTCCGCCTGATTTCGTAATCTGTCTTCCATCTCCGTTCGGTATCGGTCCTGGAACCTATTGGGTTTCGGTGCAGGCCAGGCAAGATTTCAATCCAAACGGTCAGTGGTTCTGGCATAATCGAACCGTTCAGTCGAACGCAGGCGCGGCTTGGCAGAATCGAGGCGACGGCTATGGCACGGGCTGCATCACTTGGAACCGAAAGAACGCCTGCATGCCCGACCAAGTATGGCCCGATCAGGTTTTTCAGATCCTCGGGTTCACTGAGGAGCCCACGCCATCGCCGAAACCCAGACCAACACCAAGGCCCCGTCCCACGGCGGCGCCTCGCCCGAGTCCGTGATGTCAGCCACGACCCTGTGGATCCTCTTTGTTCTACCGAAAACAGCGCTAGATCGACCGTCCACAGGCCGGTGGCTACAGGATTGAAAAGGCGGCGCTACTGCTTGGAGGATTTCTCTTCGATGTATTTAATGACGTCGCCGACGGTTTGCAGCTTTTCCGCGTCTTCGTCCGGAACTTCGACCCCAAATTCTTCTTCAAAAGCCATCACCAGTTCCACAATGTCGAGCGAATCTGCCCCTAAATCCTCAATGAAAGAGGCCTGCGGCGTGACCTGCTCCGGGTTCACGCCGAGTTGCTCGACGATGATGTCCTTGACCTTCTCTTCGATCGATTTTTCCGCCATAAATTTGTTCGGTTGAAATTAATCGCGCGGGAGTTAAGTCCGGTCCCGCAGAGCGGGAGACAGCCCGGGCACAGCATCGCAAGTAAATGAATTAAAGAGGATGTCAATCATTTTCGGGAGTAGAGATACGTTCGCGTTTGCTTCCGTTTTCGGTTCGAGTAGATGAACCTAATGAGCGCTTCCGTCGAGTCAGCCGATCTGCTTGATCTGAAGCTTCTACCTGCCTGGGTGAAAGAATCCGGCCCGGCGAAGCATTATGACCACTACACGGCAGAAGAGCAGACCTCTGAACTGCGAAGCCGCGACCGCCACACCAAACGGAAAGGTCGAAGACTGCGCTCCCGCGAACCGCGAGCGGACCGCCTAGACGCAAGATCCAGATCAGACAATCGCCACCGTGGCAGAATGCCAAAGACTCGGGGCGACGGGCGCCGCCCTTTCGATCGAGCCAAAAATCGCCGCTCGCCGGACCGAGATGTCCAGCCCCCGCGGAAGCTGCCCGTGATAAGCATCCGGTTCTTGCCGCGCCAGAGCGTATTTGAAAATGTAATCACGCAGATCAAGTCCGCGTCAGTTGCGTTTTCGCTGTTTGCCCTCGCGCGATTGTTCCTTGAAAAACCGGGGCGTTATGAAGTTTGTGTCGCAGCGAAGGCGGAAGCGCCGGTTTATCAGCTCGGCGACGGCGTCGTGTCGGTTGACCGGGGATTTCTCGATCGAAATGCATTCCGATTCGCTCAACGCGACTTCTACCAGGTTGACGTTGTAGAAAGCGATCCGATAAAGGGAAATTTCTCGAACGTGGCGCGGTGTCGGTTGAGCGGAACGCTTCTGGGCCCGACGAACTACCACACTTATCAGCCGCAACTGCGCAGCTTGTACGAGCAACGTTTCAGCCGGCGAATGAGCTTTGCGGAATACCAGCGACAAGTCGAGATCGTAAGCGACCCGGCTTTGGTCGACCGCTGGAAAGACGAAGCCAGAAAGGTGACCAGCTACACAACGTTGCGCGAAGAAAGTCCTTTGACGTTGTCATCTGTTGTGGAAACCGAACGGCATTTTCGCTCAAACTATCTCCCGGGATTGATTCGCAGCTTGGAGCACGTGACGATCGGCGGTTCGTTAAGCCGGAGTCTGCCAGATCGGATACTGAACCGTGTGATCGAGCAGGCGTGGGTCCGCGAAACCCGCTCGCCTTCAAACATGATGCAAGAGCTGGCGGGCCGGTTTCGGCAAAAAGGGCTGCACATTTTTCGTCATCGGCGCGGAATGTTGTTTGTGTCGCCAATTCGCGTGCGCGCGTTTGTTCATGACCGCGCCGGTGTCTCTCCGTCGGTAAACGCGATACTCCAAGCAGTATCGTCGGCAGCGGGAACCAATGGGAAGCAGCTGTTCGAAACCTTGATCGGCGATGGCGTGAGCGAAGATATAGAGCCGCGCCGATTGGCGCTCGCCGCCGATCTACGTTGGCTGATCAACGAAGGTTACGTGATCGAGTTCAACGACGGCTCACTCGATCTGCCACGAGTGAAACCCAAGCCGCAGGAGAATGTGCAAGCGAGCGCCTCGGCGGTTGACACAATCGACACTACAAGACTCTGGCCGCTGCAGCTTACTTGGCCAGAACCTTAGCGTGTTTGTAGGGCGTCTGTGTCAGACGCCGATGTCAGATAGTGCCGGCCTTCTTTAGCGCCTTGTACGCGCCGTGCTTGTTGATTGTCTTTAATCCGCGCGCCGTGACACGAACACGCACAAACTTCTTCAGCTCCGGAACCCAGATTCGCTGACGCCGCAAATTTGGCGCGAAGATGCGCGGCACCATTTTAGTGATGTGCCGGCCTACGCCGCCCTTCTTCTTGGCCAAACCGCGCCGATGAATCACGCTGCCCCGGACGGCTCTTGATCCTGTGATGTGACAAACTTTCATGTCCCGAAAAAGGGGCATAACGTGCCGCGTGCCGAGGCTTGCGTCAAGCAGGCATCCAGCACCTTAGGTGCGTTCAGTCCATAACTGCGGGACAGCAACAGCCAAAGCTCCGTAGGAGCGGCATCTGTCTTCACTCGAAGAGACGCGTAGCCCGACGGGGCTGATGGTTGGTGGAACGCTGGGAGCTATAAAACCTGTCGCGCCTACGGCGCTTGAGTTGAACGCGAAGTTGCTGCCAGCGGTCAAACTTAGCTCACCCAAAACCAATCGCGTTTGCAGCAGCGATCATCGCACAGAGGTAATGCACAAAAATAATCACAAACTGCGGATCGGCATTGTGGGAGCGGGCAACATCGTGCGCACCCGCCATTTGCCGGCTCTGAAAAAAAACTCCGACCTTGAAATCGTCGCTGTTTCAAGTTCCACTTACGAAAGCTCAGAAAAATTTTGCCGCGAGTATTCGTTGTCGGCGTTGCCGATGCGCGATTGGGCGGAGCTGGTTGCGACGCCGGACATCGACATCGTCTGGATCGGGACGACGCCCTACATGCATTCCGCGGTGACGATTTCCGCGCTTGAGGCGGGCAAACATGTGTTTTGCCAGGCACGCATGTCGATGGATTTGGCCGAGGCGGAAGAAATGCTCGCGGCGTCAAAGCGGTATCCCGAATTGGTAACAATGCTCTGTCCGCCACCCTTCGGTTTGCGCGGCGATTTGATGGTCAAAAAAGTTCTGGCCGAAAACTACATTGGCCAGGCGCATCACGTGCGGCTGCAAAGTTTTCACGGAAATTATTTGGATCCCCACGCGCCGGCGCATTGGCGACAAAAGATCGAGATTAGCGGGCTGAACACGCTCACGCTGGGAATTTACGTCGAAGTTTTGCAGCGCTGGCTCGGCGACATCACTGGTGTGTTCGCCCGGGAGAAAATCATTCACCCGGTTCGCGAAGGCTATGCCGTGATCGTCCCCGATTTGCTTACCGTCCTGTGCAGTTTCGAGAATGGTGCCGAAGGCGTGCTCGAGTTCAGCGGGATTAATGCGTTGGCAGAAGGCGACCGCCTGGAAATTTACGGCAACGCCGGGACTCTAACGTATGATTTCGCAGCCGACGTGATGCAGGCGGGAAAGGTTGGCGACCGGGCATTGCACGTCGTGGATATTCCTTCGGAATTGGAAGGCGAATGGCGCGTGGAAGAAGATTTTCTCGCCGCAGTGAAATCAAAGGGACGCGTACGTCCGCATCCGAATTTCGAAGACGGCCTTCGCTACATGCGCGTTGTCCAAGCCGTCTCCGATTCTCGTGCGCGTAACGAATGGGTGGCGATTAAGCTCTGAGCCGGGCTGTAGCCGGGATTGATGATCGCGGTGCCTCTTAGCCCTCTCCCACGAGATATCTTCTCACCACGAGCGCCCAGATTAGCAGCGTGATCAATTGGTACCAGGCGAAGAATCGATCGTAGCCGTGTCGATGCGCTACGAGACCGATAGCCGCCAGGATCGCGTATTGACCCACAAAGGGAAGATACCAAATCGGATGAAAGAGATCGCCATGGATTGCCGTTTGCGCGATATCGAGCACGCACATCGCGACGAACGCTGAATAGTAGCCGGCGCGGTTTCGTTGAAAGCGGCGCAGGTGTTCTTCCGCCTCGGATAAATCGGGCGGGTAAAGAAAAACCGTGAGCATGTAAAGCGTGATCGTCCAAACGATCAGCACCAGAAACCTGTCGAAACTCCAGACTACGTCGGTGTTCCATTTAAATGTCACCCACCACTGCAAGACCAACAGCAGCAGTGTCGCAAGGGTGAGGACAATGTGGACTTCGTCGAGCGGGTTCTCTTTGCGGCGGTAAAACGCGCGCCCGGCTCCCGCGAGCAGGTTGGTCACACCGAGGCCGATGATGATTGACATCAGCGCCGCGATGAACTCGAAGCTGCTCATCAGGTTCTGTGCGTTCTGCATGGCGCGCTGAGCTTAATCGGAATCGAATGCAGAAATCGAGTGGCAAATGACGCGTGCGCTACCCGTCAATCAGAACTCTTCCCTAACAACCAACCTAGCGCGTCATTCAAATCCGCCAGCGCTGCGCCTTCAATCGGATCATTGTGAAAGGCGCCGCGCAACGCGATCACGCGCTTTTCCCCGGCATATGCGTCAGCCACCAGCCGGTGAAAACGAGGTGCGACCACTTCATCCTTTTCCGCCAGCAGGAAAATCGCCGGCGCGCGACTCGCCCTCGCGTTGGCGATGCTGTCCAGATCTTGTGGTATCTGCAATGCGACCGGACCGGCCAACAGCCACAGGTTCCACCAGCCAAATTGACGCAGGATCATTTGGCGCAGTGGCGGTGGATTGTGCAAAATCAATCCCGCAACGGGACGCTGTGCTGCGACGTGAAGCGCGGCCGTCGCGCCGATGCTTGCTCCGTAAGCGGCGATTGGTCGACCGCCGGCGTGACGTTTTACTTCATCAAACGCTGCAACGGCTGCCGGTCCAATCCGCGCTAATCGCACCGGCCCCCTACTGCCGCCGAACCCAGGATAATTCATTCCCCAGATTTCGACTGCGCGATCATTCCACATCTCCGCTTCGGCTGCGGCCCACCGCTCCGCGCGGTCTGCATTGCCGTAAAAGCGCAAAATGAACACATCTGCGTGGCCCTGTTGCTGTGCTCGAGGCGATTGGGCTGTCCAGATTTCCAATTCGCTATTCTCGAACGGAATCGTTTTCCGAACGGCGCCGCCGGCATCAATCGGCGCTCTTGTTGGAAAAAGAATCAGACGATCCGGCAAATGACCGAAAAGCATCACGGCAGAATATACGAGACCAAGTGCGAGTAACTTCCAAGCCGCGGGAACAATTCTCGGCCTCACATTTCTTTAGCCCACGAAACACACGAATTACGCGAAAGGAACTGAACCAAGCAGATAATCGAACGGTACCGCGCCATGTTTAGCTGAAATTTTCACGTCGTTTGGCACGTTTGGTGGGCGAAACTATTGAGCGGCTGACGCCGTAGATTTCGCTTCATTGTTCTTCGTAGCTGCCGCGAGGAAGCGCTGATACAGAAATGATGCCAGAATTGCGATCACGGCGACGACAATGAAGGCGCCGATGCGATAGAGTTGGTCAAGCTGCGATAGGTCGTGAAAGAAAAGTTTCACGACTGTGATGCCGAGCAATCCCAGTCCGGCATAACGCGCGGGCGCCGCTCGCTTTCGCATTCCGACGATGAGCAGCAAAAGCGCGAACAACGCCCAGGCGATGCTGTAGCTCATGTCACGCGCGAAATTCCCTGAGAATTGAAACGTCAACGCGGCTGCTCCCGGCGTGCTGAAGTAGTCGGCGATCTCGATGTTGACAATCAGAAAACCGAGCACCGTGCCAAGCGTGTAGAGCAACGGCCGCACATTGTGCCCGAGGACGCGATTGCGCGGCGGTGCGAGCAGTCGCGCAGCGGCAAACAGGCACGCCGTTGCTATCCCGTAGGTATAAAGATACCAGTTCAAAATCGGAAACCCGGCGCGCGGATGATAGCTGAGCACGGCCAGATTGAACGCGAGTCGCACGAATACCACGACGAGCAAAGCGACGCCAGCCAACCGCAGTCCTGGATGCGGCACGCGCCGAAACAGCCAACAGAGCGCTGCGCCTTCCACCGCCCAGCCCACAGTGATCCATTGTCGTTCGAACTCGATAGGGAAAATCAGCGTGATGAAAAACAGCGCCGCGCCGCCGAACAGCGCCAGTTGCGCGTTCCGCGCCGGGCCCGTGAGCGGTGGGCGCTTGAGGAGGAGCGACAAGCCAAGTAACGATGGAAGCCCAAACGCGGCCGGCACCAAGCCGGGCACTACGCTCGGATAAGCAGAGCGAATCACGTCATACACCAGATAAAAGTGCAACGGTCCAGCGAGCGCGGCTGTCGCCCACGGCACTGTTTTGCTAGCGAATTTGTGATGGAAGATAAACGGAAAAATCGTGAACAGCGCATAAAAGCCGAGATACCAAACGAGCGGCAGCGTCGCATGCGCCGGATCGAAATGGTCAAAATGCCAGGCATGCTCCAGCGTGAGCACGGATACAAGCGCAACTGCCGGGAGCAGATCGAGCGAGGAGATTGCGCTCATACCGAGAAGCAAAATGATGAGCAACAAAGCCAGACCGAATACCGGAGATGGATTTGCCAGCGGTAACTGCACCGTCACCATGATGAGCAACAGAAACGGCAGCGTCGCCGAGACTACAGGAATTTGAACGGAAAGATTTGCTGGGTCGGTAATGCTGCCAAAGAGGTTTGGCACACGCGTTCCCGCCGCGGTTAACCGGCGACTCGACCAATTTGCAGCAATCACAAAGAAAATTGCGAAGCCGCCGAGCAGGCACAGCGACGTAGGCAGCCCGGTGAGTTCCTGCGGAATCCGGCAGAGCCACGCGGCCATGGCGACAAAGCTGAGCACAAGAACAACAAGAATTGGAAGCAGCGTTGCTGTCGCGAGAACGAGAACAATCGCCAGAAGATCGACAATCAGCACGAACGGCCAAACCAGGATCGAAAGCTCGCTCAACTGCAAAATCGGTATCAACACCAGCAGCAGCGCGAAAGCCGGAATTGCATGGCTCCACGCAGGGATGGTGACCTTGCGCAAACGTTGTAGTGCGATCGGCCCGGCTGCATGAAACAGCGCGAACACAAAATAAAACCCCAGCGCAGTGTAAAGTCGGCCGGTCGTCAGGTAATTGCCCGTCCACGCGCCCAGAAAAATGAATGCAGCGGGTCCGGCCAATGCTTGAACAGTTACAAGCCTGCTTTCGATCAGCGTCAGCGCCAGTAATCCGAGATCGATGACGAACAGGTAAGTGAACAGCAGCGCCGGCCGATGCGCGATCATCTGGAACGAGAGCAGATAAAACGCTGAGAAGATCGCGACCGCCCCGACACCGATAGCGCAGACGAACAGTTCGGTGTTGACTTTTCCAGTGCGCTTCGCCCGGGCAGCCGCGGCGAGAAACAGCGCTTGAAATCCGGCAAACACGGCCATGAAAATGAGGACTTTGTTGCCGGCGAAATATTTCTCGGAAACAAAGAACACCGCGACCCAGGCGAATTGTATCAGTGCCGTTCCGATCGCGCCGAGGATCGGGAGCACGTTCCAGCGTTGCCGTTGCGCCACTGCAAGCAGGCCGATGTCCAGCAGCGCGATGTACCCGAAAAGTCCCAGCGGATTATCTTCGCCCGTTGAAAGCAACACGGGCGTGAGAAAACCACCTGCGATGCCGAGCACGGCGACAACAATCGCGTTTAACCGCACGGCGAGCAGAAACGCGACAGCCGTGATGAGCGTCATCAACAGAAACGTCGGAATCAGGCCGAAAAACGCGAAGTGATAGTAAGCTCGACACGCAAAGGTCACGGCATACAGAACCAGAATTCCAGTCGCGCAGAGCGTGTGTGCGGTGACAGCGTTTTCCTTCCGTTTCAGGAGCAAACCGCCGATGACAAGGCCGGCGCCGACAAGGAACCCGATCGCAACCCGCAACTCCGGCGGGATCAGATTGTGCTCGAACGAATATTTCACGAAAAACGCCACGCCGAGGAAGAGCGCGAGTCCACCGATCCAGGCGAACAGTTTCGCGCCCATGAATTGCTCCCAATCAATCGGTGGTTTGGCTGGTTTTGCGATTTGCGGAACGCTCGGTTCGAGAAGTTCTCGCGGGATTGGCGGCGGCTCTGGCGCTGTCTCAGACGGGACCGGCGCAGGTGTTACCACTGCAAGCGGAGGCGCGACGGATTCCACTGTTGGCACTCGGGCCGTGCCAGGCGCTTCGGTTTTCACGGCCGAAGCGGTTTGCGGCCGCGGATTGCGCAGCTCGTTTTCGAGCGATGACAATCGACTGACCAAATCGTCAACGCTGCGCTTTGCGTTGTTTGCTTTGGCGAGCGCGACAAACGGCAGAACCAAAATCGCGATGACAAAACCGATCACTAGAACAATCAGGAATTCCATTTGTTAGTTGGGTTGGCTGCGTAATCCAGCGTTGCGAGAGAGAATAGCTGCTTTGCGCGGCAACTGTGAATTGATAAAAATGACGGATTTCATCGACGCTTTCGATCATGAACATTCATCATCTGGAATTGTTCTACTTCGTCGCTAAACATGGCGGCATCGCAGCCGCGGTGCGAAATATTCCCTACGGGATTCAGCAACCGGCGGTAAGCGGGCAAATTGCCAAACTGGAGGAAGCACTCGGCACGAAATTATTTCAGCGGCGACCGTTCGCGCTTTCGCCTGCCGGCACGGAGCTTTTCGAGTTTATCAGGCCTTTCTTCGACAACCTGGAGGTCGTTGCCGAAAGGCTGCGCCAGAACAGTTCGCCGCAGCTACGCGTCGCCGCTCCGGCGATCGTCCTTCACGATTACCTGCCGCAAATCCTGCAACGCGTTCGGTCAAAATTCCCAGTGTTCCGGCTTTATCTGCACGAGGCAGCTCGGACTGAGGCCGAGCAATTGCTTTTGGCTCGCGAAGTCGATCTTGCGATCATGTTAGTCGACAAAAAATCCCGCGCTGGAATTCAAGTGCGGCCGCTGCTCGAGCTCCCGTTGATTCTGTTGGTCCAGAAGAAATCCAAGCTGGCGCGTGCTGAAGAGTTGTGGAAACGCGACAAGATCGAGGAAACACTGATTAGTTTTCCGCGGACGGATCCCGTTCATGTTTATTTTCAGCGCGGCCTTAAGCGGCTCGGGGTTGAATGGTTTTGCGGCATCGAGGTGAACTCGACCCGATTAATCGAGCATTACGTCGCCAGCGGCCACGGTATTGGTTTGACCGTCGCAGCACCGGGGTTCGAGTTACCACTGCAACTGCGCGCACTTCCGCTGTCGCACTTCCCACCGGTGGTCGTGGGTGTTGCGTGGTCCGGAAGACTTTCCAACATCGCGCGCCAACTCGTCGCGGAACTTGAGGCCGAAGCACAGAAGCAACAGGCGCGAATTGCAAAAGGCAAATATTGATCTGCCGCAAACTCCCTCAATACCGAATCCGGGCGCGAACCATTCGAAATTCGAGAAAGGAATGCCGGCGAACCGCAATGGTGACAGTTCTGTTACCTTTTTCTCGCGGCTGTTGATACATTCTGCTTGCGTTTTTTGGAAGCGCTTGCGCAATATCCCGGTGTTGAATCGCATAGCGCCAGGTGCGTTTCAGTTTTGAATAGGGAATCCAGAAACGCTGGCGCGCAGAACAGGAGCAGGAGCATGAAAATATCAAATGCAGCAAGATTGATTCTATGGGCGGCAGTTCTCGTTTCCACAGGATTTGTGGTGCGGGCTGAATCTGGCGACAGACGCGCGAGCATGCCGCTGCAGAAACAGCATGCCGCGGTGCCCATCCGCATTGTCGATCAAAACGGCCAGCCGGCTGTGAGCGGCGTCCCATCGGCAACGAGCACGATTGTCGATGTAACGGTGGCGCCGGGTGGGACGCTTACATTCAGTCCGAGCACAGTCAACATCTCGGTGGGCGATACGGTGCGATGGACATGGGCCGCCAGCGGCCACAGCGTCACCAGTGGCCCCACGTCCTGCACACCAGATGGGATGTTCTGTTCCCCGAATAATACGAACTGCTCCACGTGCGTGACTTCCAACACGGGCTTCGTTTACGAATTCACTTTTACACAGGTTGGCAATTTTCCTTATTTCTGCTGTGTCCATTGCGCCTTGGGTATGACTGGCGTGGTCAACGTTTCAGCCGCTTCCCCGACGCCGACAGCCACGCCTACCCATACGCCAACCGCAACGCCAATTGCGACACCAACAGCTACGGCGGCGGCAACAGCAACCGCAATTCCAACCGGGACACCGACAGCTATTCCAAGTGCCACTGCAACGCCGACCGGTTCACCAGCCCCCATAACGCGACCTACGCCAACGCCACGGCCTCGCCCGACACCAGCGCCTCGCCCGTAGGACCGTGCATTTCGAGTGACAGATGCTGTGCGGATGATAGTCGGCATCGTTGATGCCGCCCGCTGAAACCGTGCACACTTTCGCTCGCGCGTGTTGGCAGCCCGAATGTCGAAATCTTAATCACCAAGACGAGGGTAGGGCTCCCCAAAAAATTTTAGCCGCGCGTCACATTGGTTCCGTCGCACGGCTGGGCACGCAGCAAAAATGGAAACGGCCGTGGGTTTGATGACCAAAAGTAACAAAATTGTTACTATCTTTAGTTGCCATTTCGCAAGAAAATCCCAAAAAACCCATTGACTGCCTTCGCAATCACCACTAGACGACTCCGCACAAAACACTAAAACCTCAGCTCAATCGATATCGTTTAAACCGAGAGAAACAAACAACCAAAAGCCTCAGCTCAATCGATATCGTTTAAACCGAGAGAAACAAACAACCAAAAAACTCAGCTCAAACTCCATCTATGAAAAAGAAATCCGCTTCACAATCAGCGTTTTTTAATCTGCGTGTCTTAGCTGGACTATTTATAGTCCTGGCTGGCGTCTTTGTGGCGCTAATAGGCCTTGGCACATTCTCAGGACTTACTGCCAGCTCCGCAAAAGCGCAGCAAACGCATAAAATTATCAACGTCGCAGGCCTTCCTCCGGGATTTGACTGTGCCACGATTCATGACCTGGGCATCGACAAGCAAGAAAACTTCCGCGCCGGAGCCATCATGATCGCCTGCGGCGAGTCAGAGGGAGGTTCACCTTCGTCTTTCGGTGCCTTCTCTCGGCTTCTCTATAATACAGTGACAGCCCCCCTGACGTTTGGCGGTACGGACGTCGATCTGATCACCGGCACCGAGACCTTTCCCCACATTACCCAGTCGGAGACATTCGCCTGGACTAACCCGGATGACCCCAACCAGATTCTTGTCTGCTACAATGACTCGCGCAGCGCAGCCAGCAGCAACTTCTCCGGCTGTTCGGTCTCCACCGATGGCGGCACCACCTTCACCCGCCTCACCAAGTCCACTGGTCAAAGTCCTTTCGCCAACACCTTCGGCGATCCCGTTGCGCTGTTCAACAAGCCAACCGGCACTTGGTTTGCTATCTTTATTGACGCGGGCTGCGGCGGTTTTGGCCTCGGCGGGTACAAGTCCACCACTCCCACGGACCCCAATAGCTGGACGCATTTCTGCGTTCACAGCGGGAGCGGCGACGACCGACCGTCCGGCTGGGCCGACAACAACCCATCTTCTCCGCACTTTGGGAACATGTACGTCTCATGGAACGACTTCTCTGTCGGAGGGAACCTCAAGGTCCGCTTTTCTACTGACAACGGTGTCACTTGGACGGAGAAACAGCTGGCCCCCGCCAGCCCATTCATCCGTGACGTTCAGATCACCGGCGACCTGGTTACAGGCGACGTGTACGTTGCTGGCATGAACGAAGAAGGCGGCGGTCTTACCACCCGGGCCAACAAGATCTATCGCTCCACCGACGGTGGCAATACTTGGACCAACACTTTCACCGGTTCCACCTTCAATGGCCCGGGCGTGGTCGCTTGCAGCGGCAACACCTACTTCGCCTGTATGTTTCCAGATAACGGCGGTTACTGGCGGCACATGGGCTGGGGTGAGCCTGCGGCGCTAAACGGCGTAGTTCACTACGTCTATGCCTCCCGCAATACCAGCACCGGTGACGCGGGCAATATCTTCTACATCCGTTCCACCGACAAGGGGCAGACCTTTAGCGCGCCGTTGCAATTGAACACCGATACCACTACCCGCCCGCAGTGGCAGCCCAACATCTCGGTCAGCGCGGGTGGCACCCTCTTCGCGATGTGGTATGACGCACGCGGGAGCACCAGCTGCCAGAAGGGCAACCCGGCGGTTCCGTGTTACCAAATGTTCGGGCGCAAGTCCACTGATAACGGTGTTACCTGGCTCACCGACATGGCGTTCAGCGACGTAATGAGCCCCCTGCCTGGTCAACCTGACCCAAACATCATCAGCTTCTATGCGGGCGACTACGACTACGCCTCTGCGTTGGCAACTAACCACCTCTCTGCATGGGCAGACGGGCGCGTGACCATTAGCGGTCAATCCCAGCAGGATGCTTTCTTCGATAAGGAGCCGACCGGGGCCGCTGGCATCCCATGCTCAGACCTGGTTTCTTTCCAGGTGCGCTGCATCTCTAGTCCCGCCGGCGACAAATTGCAGGCCAAGCTTACCCTCACCAATACGAGCCACTCGGGCGAGCAGGTCACCATCACGGTCGATGGCACTCCCAGTACCGTGACAATCAGTGGCAACCTGGCCAAACTTCAGATTATCAACCCGGGGGTCGGGGCACACACGGTTACACTTACTAATCCAGCCGGTTGTTTCCCGCCGCAAACGCCGTCTTGTCCCTAATGCAGACTGTTAGTGCAATGGATTCATCATCTTCATGCTCGAAACTCACATTGCAGGATCGAGTTAGATTCCGGCACTAGGGAAAACAAACCACTTCTCTATCAACGCGGCGTCCGGCAGTTTGCCGGACGCCGCGCCATATAGAGGCGAAACAAGAACAGTTCTATGACATCAAACCGCGCATTCACATTGCCGCGATTGCGGCGTCTCTTTTGTTCATTGTTCCTTGTTGCAGCTGCCATCGCAGCGCTGGGGGCGATCGGCTCCTCGCGTGCTACCAATCAGGGCAGCTCGCCTGAACAGACTGCGAGCGCGACCAAGATTGCGTCTTGGGTCATGGAACATACGGCAAACGGTCAGCAGACGGAATTTTTCGTAGTGCTTGCTAACCAGGCCGACCTGAGTGGAGCGGCAGCCTTGCCGACAAAGAACGAAAAAGGCCGCTATGTCTATGATACGCTGTGGAATAAGAGTCAGGCCACCCAGGGCCCAATTCTGCAATCGTTGAGTGAACGCGGGCTCGAGTATCAATCCTTTTACATTGTTAACGCAATTTTAGTGAAGGGCAGCCGCGAGATCGCCGAGGCGTTGGCTGCTCGTTCGGATGTGGCGCGGGTCGAGGGCAATCCGCACATTCAAAATTCGCTTCCTCAACGGGGCCTTGCGGCTGGCACGTCTTCGCAACCTGGAGCGCCGGCAACGATCGAGCCGGGGATCGTTTACACGCATGCGCCTGATGTGTGGGCGCTCGGATTCAACGGGCAGAATATTGTGGTGGCGAGCGCCGACACCGGTGTTCGCTGGACGCATAACGCGCTCAAACCTCACTATCGCGGTTGGGACGGAGTAACGGCCGATCACAATTACAACTGGCATGATTCCATCCATGACAGCGTCGGTAACCCTTGCGGCAACGATTCGCCGTTTCCTTGCGACGATTACTTTCACGGCTCTCACACCACGGGTACAGCCATCGGAGATGACGGGAGGGGTAACCAGATTGGGATGGCGCCCGGCGCACAATGGATCGGTTGCCGCAACATGGACGTGGGTACCGGCACACCGGCCAGGTACATCGAGTGCATGCAATGGTTCCTTGCTCCTTACCCAATAGGTGGCGGCCAGGGCGACCCGACCAAGGCGCCCGACATTACAATTAACTCCTGGAGTTGCCCGCCTTCGGAAGGCTGTTCGGCTAACACATTGCAGACTGCTGTTGCAGCTCAAGGCGCTGCTGGCATTATCATGGTATCCGCCGCACAGAACTACGGACCAAGTTGTTCCACGGTGGAAGATCCGCCGGGCATTTATGCCGAAACTTACTCAGTCGGCGCGCTGAACACCGGCACCGATACGATTGCTTCCTTTAGCAGCCGCGGTCCGGTTACTATCGATGGAAGCGGCCGGATAAAACCGGATATCACCGCTCCGGGGACTAACACGCGGTCGGCCTCTAACACCGCCGATAATGCATATACGTTTGCCAGCGGCACGTCCATGGCTACTCCGCATATTGCTGGAGCCATGGCGCTGCTCTGGTCGGCCATTCCGAGCTTGCAGAACCAGATCGACCCGAGCCGGGCAGCCTTGAATAACGCGGCTGTTAATATCGCTTCGACCCAGTGTGGCAGTGCGGGACCGCCAAACAACGTTTTTGGATGGGGTCGGGTCGATATCCTGGCTGCAGTAACCAGCGCCACACCAACTCCGACGCCGACGGCAACTCCTACAGCGACGCCTACACCTGGACCGATCACGCTTAGCGCCCGGGGGAAAAAGGTGGGGGGAATAAATACGTCGCGTCTCACCTGGAACGGGGCGACCTCAAACAATGTCGACGTCAACCGCGATGGAGTTGTGATCGCGACGGTACCGAACACGGGCACCTATACTGATTCCA
>Ga0126383_10000595_pt1 | contig 20533 bp, 14 predicted proteins | sample PanSoiMetPlot_35_FD_96882 | JGI IMG/M metagenome (GOLD analysis project Ga0126383, IMG submission 96882) | Tropical forest soil microbial communities from Panama - MetaG Plot_35 | ecosystem: Environmental > Terrestrial > Soil > Tropical forest > Bulk soil | place: Panama | collected 2016-02-17
GACGGATATTTCAAGCGGGTGAACAAAGCATGGACAGATGTTCTCGGCTACACAAAAGAGGAGTTGCTCACGCAGCCCTGGATCAACCTGGTCCATCCGGACGACCAGGAAGCGACGATTGCGGAGGCCGCCAAGGTTTTTCAAGGATATAAAACAATGCGCTTCCGGAACCGCTGTCGATCCAAGAACGGTTCCATCCGATGGATTGTCTGGACAGCGGCCGCTCCCGCGGACGGACATTTTTTTTACGCAACTGGCCGCGACGTAACCGAGATCAAACGCGACGAGGACCTCCTGCTCGCTCAGTACGCCGTCACCAAGGTGCTGGCCGAAGCACCTTCCCTGCACGAAGCGGCACCACAGATCCTGAAGAACATTTGCGAGACACTGGAGTGGGCTGTAGGCACCATGTGGCAGCTGGACAAGAAAGAAAGCATCTTGCGTTGCGTCGAGACCTGGCACATTCCAACCGCTAACGTAAGCGAGTTCTCGGCGCTCACTCGCTCCCGCACCTTCGATCGCGGCATTGGTCTACCTGGCCGTGTTTGGGGAAACGCCGAGGCGCTTTGGATCGATGACGTAACCAGAGACCCTAATTTCCCCCGTGCTCCGATCGCTTCGAAAGAAGCTCTGCACAGTGCGTTTGGCTTTCCAATTCTGCTCGGCGATGAAGTGCTCGGGGTACTCGAGTTCTTTAGTCACCAAATCCGGCAGCCTGACACGAAGTTGCTTGAGCTATTGTCGGCAGTCGGCAGTCAAATCGGCCAGTTTATCGAGCGCACGGAGGCGGAAGCCGCGTTGCGACTCTATGCAGGCGAGCTGGAATCCGCAAAACAAGTCGCTGAAGAAGCGACAAAAGCGAAGAGCGAGTTCCTCGCCAATATGAGCCACGAGATTCGCACGCCGATGAACGCGATTGTGGGAATGACCGAGCTTGCGCTGGGCACTCTGCTCACCAGCGAGCAGCGCGAATACCTGGGCATGATCAAGGATTCTGCGGATACCTTGCTCGCGCTGATCAATGACCTGCTCGATTTCTCGAAGATCGAGGCCCGGAAGTTCGAACTCGACAAGAGAGACTTTAATCTCCGTGACACGCTCGAAGACACAGTGCGTCTGCTTGCCCCGCGCGCTCACCAGAAAGAACTGGAGCTGGGGTGCCACATTCAAGCTGATCTGCCCGATCGTGTCTTCGGCGACCCGATTCGCCTCCAACAGATCGTCGTCAACCTCGTCGGTAATGCCATCAAGTTTACCGACAAAGGCGAAGTGATGCTGCACGTTGAGCGACAAAGCCAAGGTGAGTCGACACTCGATTTGCATTTCTTTGTGTCAGATACCGGCATTGGTATTCCTGAGGAGAAGCAGGAGACGATCTTCGAAGCATTCGAGCAGGTCGACAGCTCGACCACTCGCAACTATGGCGGAACCGGATTGGGGCTCTCAATTTCTGCCGCACTGGTTAAGCTGATGGGCGGAACGATGTGGGTGGAAAGCAAAGTGAGCCAAGGGAGCAAGTTCCATTTCACAGCGGTGTTGGAACTGAGAAAATCGGAATCAGAACCTGTCACCAAGGGGAGTCACAAGCTCATTGATTTGCCCATCCTGGTGGTTGATGACAACGCGTCTAATCGGCGAATCCTGAAGGAAATCCTGACGAACTGGCACATGAAGCCGACGCTGGCCAACGGCGGCGCTGAAGCGCTGAAAGCGCTTGAGAAGGGGAACGGCTTCGCCCTGGTGCTACTCGACGTCCACATGCCTGGCATGGACGGTTTTGCAGTGGCGGAGCAAATCAGAAGCAGGTACAAGCACCAGGGGATCAAAGTCATTCTCCTGACCTCCGCGTCGAGGTCCAGCGATGTTGCGCGCTGTCGCGAGTTGGGAATATCCGACTATCTCAGCAAACCGATCAAGCAGTCCCAGCTCTTTGACGCAATCGTTACCGCAATGGCTGAACACAATCGAGAAGGTGAGCAATACGAGAGCACATCAGCTTTCATCCACGCTTCTGAGCGCTCCCTGCGAGTTCTGCTTGCGGAAGATAACCCGGTAAACCAAACGTTAGCGATAAGGATCTTGGAGAGGCTTGGCCACAAAGTGCAGGTCGTCACCACTGGCAAGGAGGCGATCGGACTGGCTCAAGCGGAAGAATTCGATCTCATACTGATGGACGTACAGATGCCCGAGATGGATGGACTGGAGGCAACGACGGCCATCCGTGCTGCGGAAGCAGGCACCGGAAAGCATGTACCGATCGTCGCGATGACTGCACACGCAATGAAAGGCGACAGGGAAAAGTGTCTCAGCGCCGGCATGGATGGGTATCTTTCAAAGCCGATTCGCATTGCCGAATTGAAGCAAGCACTGTCTGAAGTAGAGAAAACAGGAAATATGGGTCAATCTGCCGAGCAGACGTTTCGGGCAATTGGTCCACTCGAGTTGCTTCTCGATTCGGTTATGGGAGATCGAGCTCTCCTTGCAGAAATGGCCGAGCTATGGCTTGCAGACAGCGTAAAGCAAGAAAAGGATATCCGAAACGGCCTTGATTCGGGCGACGCGAAGCTGGTCCAGAGGGCGGCTCACGCCCTCAAGGGGTCGGTTGGAACATTTCAGGCGTCTGCCGCGCAGGACGCCGCGAACCAATTGGAAATCTCCGCGAAAGATGCCGACCTAGTGAGAGCGAGAAAGGTGTTCGAAAGGCTTTCGACCCAAATTGATCTGGTCAGGCAGGATCTTCGGCGGCTCGCGCAGGCCCCCGGGGAACGCGGGCCAGAACCTTGATCGACAGCCAGGATCCAATGATGGCCTCGATAAAGACCTACCCATGCCTAGCCTCCCTTCGCCTCCGACCCACTTTTTGACGGGACTCCTGCGCAAGATGAAGCTCGCCTTCTAGACATAGGGAGGCTTGTCCCTAGCCTTGATCGAAAACGCCTGCCAGCAGCATCTTTCCAACCCGAAGTGTCGGCCCGAGGCGTTTCCGTTCAAGGCTAGCGACGATCCGGGCACCACTATCGTGTTAGTGGACCTTGATTGTTGACTTAACGACACGATTCTGCCGAGGTTCCAGCGATCCCTTCAACTGACTGTCGCCACACTTTGGCGTCAACGAAACAGTAAGAAAAGAAAGCAGTTCACCCAGTGATGTGTCATCCACTGCCCCTGAATTTCGCGACGATAGCCGTGACGTCGTCGTGTTGTTCCTGAGGGCTGAATCGCCGAAGCCCATCCACGATTGCAGCCAGCAAAGCCTGGCACGACAATTCCCTGTGTTGCCGCAACGACTTAATCAGGCTCTGCTCGGCAAATTCTTCTCCCCGCTCGTTAACGGCTTCGGTGATGCCGTCAGTGTAAAGGACAAGCACGTCGCCAGAAGAAAGCTCGTGCTCCCCATCGCACAATCCCAATCTTTGCTCGCTGCCGGTCTGAAATCTACCAGACCGCCACCCAACACGCTGAGGACATGTTGAGTGGCGGGTCTTGGGTCAGCTGTACTTGTTATTTTCTGCTCGCAGGAGGAACGATATCATTCATTCGCAGGTATTCCACCATTTGCCCATAGTGATCATACGAGTGGGTCATGGCATCAACCGCGAACTGAACGCGGGTATTTTGTCTTGCGGTGTCAACGCGTGCCGGAAAAACTGGCGAAAGCGCATTTTCTGAGGTAATAGTAGCCGCGCTCTGATGCAGCGCGGTAAACGATCCTTTCAAGTAAGCCATGATCTCAGCCTTGGATCGCACAGCATCCGGGCCAGTTTCTGCCTCCTGGTCAGGCGTTGCCGACTTACCGAGGATGCGCGACGCCATCCGATAATTGTTCGCCGCCAGGTGTTTGACCTGCTGAGCGAAAGTACGAACACCGATAAACTCGCCCGCGGTCGGCGTGAACAAATATTTCTCTTCCGGCATTGCGTCTGCCGCAGAGACGACTTCCTTTTCAGTGTTGCTGATCCAGTAGTCAAGCGCCTGACTGATAGTGATTCCTGACGGACCCGGTGCCGTATCTCTGGTTGCCGGGCCGGCGGGTGGAACGATGCCATTGATCCGCAGATATTCCACGAGCTGGCCATAATGATCCCAGCTGTGAACGCAGTCCTCGATTGCAACGCCCAGACGCGTCGCCGTGCCCTCAGGCCACGGCGAAATGCCAGGAGTCGGAATCGGACGTTTTTCGTCATCGATCGCCGCTGCCGCGCGATGCATATAGGCAAACGAGTCTTTGAGATAGGCGATGATCTCCGGCTTGGTCTGGACTGCGCTCGAGCCCTTCTCGCCCGGTTCGGTATTGCCAGGCACTTTCTCTCCGAGTATGCCCGCGCCCAGCAGGTAATTGTCGGCGGCAATATGCTTGAGCTGGTCGGCGAAGCTCCGCACTCCCGTAAACTCGCCGGCTGTGGGCACGAAGCCGTACCTTTCTTGCGGCATGGCCTCAGCGACATCCAGGATTTGTTTCTCCTCGATGGCGAGAATGAAATTGATGATTTGAGTGTTGGTGCGGTGTGCCTCGGCGTTTGCGGTTTGCGCTGAGCATCCCACGCCGGCGGCAAACAAAACGACTACCATCAAACTCTTTGTCGTCATAAGTTCTCCTAAAGAAATCAGATCTGAAATAAGCGACACGACTGCGCACGTCTGCTGCAGCCTATTCACGCATGGTTTTCTTTAGGAGTGCGGGGGGCCACGATCGGTCTCAGGCGAGCCGATCGATAATACGATGATACGTGAGTTGAGAGCGGGCGAGGCTTTGCCCGTTGCACGCTGCAGCGGACTGCAAATCTCGCAGGCGCGGAGTTCCGCGAATTGAAACTGCGCGAGGCTACGCAAGCTGCACTGTCCACGCGACGACTTCAGCAGGTGGCCGCACCGAGACGATTTGGGCTCCGCTGCACGCGAATTGCTGGTAGTACAACGTCGTTGGCTGCGCCCACGAGGGCAGAAGCCTAGAGGCTCACTGCCAGAACCGGTTGCGCAACCGAGAGCTGAGGTTGCGAACACCAGAATCAGCAGGCCCGACGCGATAGAGGAGCGACACATAGAATTACTCCGTTTGGACGGAGTTGCACCTAAAAGGTTACCGGGTAGCAGTCACTGGTCAGTCCGCTCCCGGTTGAAGGGCCCGGAAGTCAACTGACGCCAACAGGCCTGATGAGCTCAACTCGTCAACTGACTTTTGGCAGTTGGCGGTGCGGCAGTTCCCCCGCTGTCTTGAAAACTGCTAAGCTGCCGAGCCGTGGGTGAGTTGAGCAAGTTTTTCGGGCTGGCGTTTAGTGCGCTGCTGCCGCTGGTAAATCCTTTGGGTACCGCGCTGGTGTTTCTGAGTCTTGTCGGCAGTGCGCCTCAGGCGGTCTATCGGGCGTTGGCACGAAGGATCGCAATCAGCACGACAATTTTCCTAATCTCGATCGAAGCCGGTGGAACTCTGTTGTTAAAGTTCTTCGGTATTTCGCTGCCGGTTGTGCAGGTCTCGGGCGGCCTCGCCCTCGCGGCGATGGGCTGGAAGTTGCTGAATCAAGAAGAGCCCGGCCAGAAAGCGACACCCGCTGATGACTTGGGCCTGCGATCACTCGAAGAAAAGGTTTTCTACCCCTTCACGTTCCCGATCACAGCTGGCCCCGGCTGTATAGTCGTCATGGTGACCTTGAGCGCGCACGCAACGGGGAGGGGTCTTCTGCCGAGTCTTACGGCGCACGCGGGCATCGTGATCGCAGTTGTGTTGCTGAGCGTGGCCGTCTACTTCTGCTACGGACACGCGCCAACATTAACCGCACGGATCTCCCCACAGAGTGCCCACGGCCTCCTGCGTCTTGTCGCATTTGTCCTGCTCTGCATCGGCGTACAGATTACGTTGAATGGGGTCGAAACCATCGTGAAAACTATGCTCTTGAAAACGTAACTGTCGTGCTTTCTGCCCCGGGATCGCCGAAGTTGGTGGCAGTCGTCGATGCAATTTCCTCTGTTTCCTGCGTGATCCAGCCGCTCGCGGACACTAGGTGGTTATTTCCCGCAGGCAGTATTTGATCTCCGTCGTAACTTCTTTCACCCGCATCCCTTCTTCCACTAACAACTTGCAGGCCAGGGCGGCGCGGGTGGGGGTGCCTTCTCCCACGTCGTAGGTGAGTCGGCAGTACTGGCAGTCCTCGTTCCAGCAGAAGCGTCCGTAGGAGACGCTTTCCGGGGCGAGGAATTGCAGGCAGCGCAGGAGGGTATTGTTTTCCGGGACTTCGGCTTCCCTGCCCAGCAGGGTGATTTTCACCAGCTTGCTGTAGGGCCGGAACAGGGTGGTGGGCGCAGTCATGCTTTCACGATTGTAGAGGCTGGCTTGGGGGAGTGCGCGCTAACCAAGGGGAGTGTACCAGATCGGCGAGTGGCGATTGCTTTCCCCGTCCGGCACCAACGACAATGGAAATTCGTGTGGCGCCGGCCACAATTCGCTTTTCCGTGGCCGGATTCCGGCGTAGGCTTAGCCAGCAGGCGGTTATCTTGCCTGCCCAGAGGCCTTATCGTATGAGCGAGCGTAAAGACCAGGACCGGATGAAGGGTGCGGTCGAGCAGGAAGACCGCGAGCAGACGGGCAACACCTCGATGCGGGGACAATTGGGGCATCGCGATCAGGATCCGATGCTGAAAGCTGCGGACACGGATTTTCCCGAGCCCGGCGAGAACCCCGAGCATACGGGGGAGCGGGAGGCGAAGCTGAACGAAGTGGCGTGAGGGGCTTCCGGTGGGGCATCCCTTCGGCCTGGTCGTGTTCGTCGAGGTGTCCCGGCGCCGAAGCGCAGGTCGCATCGCCCCTTGGCGGCCGCGTTGCGTCTGCGTTTAGAAGACCGGACGCAGGAAGCCTGCGTCTCTGCCGAGGGTAGCCCTTCTCTCAAAGCCCAGGAGGGAGAGTTCCGTGTGATCTCACCCTTGCCGCAAAGTGCGCGGCAAGCAGGTGCGTCAAGGCCCTTGTAGTACACGCGAAAGCAGGCCTCTCGGCACTTCTCGGTAATGATGATCGTTAAGGTAAAGGGAAAACCCTCCTCGCGGAGGGTTTTTGGTTTCCCCGTTACTGGGTGCCAAGTACTTCCTACCGCAGTTCTTCCATGACCTGCTCGAGCACCTCTCTGCCTGGCCGGACGGCGGACTCGGGCAGGGTGGCGAGCGGCTTGTCGGTCACATTCAGCAGGTCAATAAAGCTTGGGGCCTGGGGGTTAACGTAGAAGACGCCCGTGAGCACTTCGCCTTTTTCGTGGGCTTCATTGAGACGATGGATGGCGTCGATGCGGTTGGTGGGGTCGTATTCTTCCTCGAGCTTGCGCAGGCGGAGGCGCGATCCGTCGTGCATGGTGACCTCGACGGTGGTTCCGGCGTCATAGTCCACGTTGATTTCCTCGAAGGCGGGCACGAAGGTCACTTCCTGCAACGGCTCTTCGTGGTCTTTCATGTATTTGTAGGACTTGGTCGAGCCTTCGTGATCGTTGAAGGTCACGCAGGGGGAGACGACATCGAGCATGACCGTGCCCTTGTGGGCGATGGCGGCTTTAAGCATGGCGTGCAGCTGCTTCTTGTCGCCCGAGAAGGAACGTCCCACGAAGGTCGCGCCCAGGCTGATGGCGAGGGCACAGGTATCGATGGGAGGCAGGTCGTTGATCACGCCGGTTTTGAGCCTGGAGCCGATGTCGGCGGTAGCGGAGAACTGGCCCTTGGTGAGCCCGTAGACCCCGTTGTCTTCGATGATGTAGATGATGGGCAGATTGCGGCGCATGAGGTGGACGAACTGTCCGATACCGATCGATGCCGTGTCGCCGTCGCCGCTGACGCCGAGAGCGATGAGGTCGCGGTTGGCCAGCATGGCGCCGGTGGCCACCGAAGGCATGCGTCCGTGCACGGCGTTGAAGCTGTGCGAGCGGCTCATGAAGTATGCCGGGCTCTTCGACGAGCAGCCGATGCCGCTGGGCTTAATGACGCGCTCGGGCGGGATGCCCATTTCATACATGGCGTCGATGATGCGCTCCGAGATGGCGTTGTGGCCGCATCCGGCGCAGAGCGTGGTCTTGCCGCCCTTGTACTCGAGGACAGAAAGGCCGATGCGGTTGGTCTTGGGAGCGGGAGCGGTGGGAGTGGTTGCCATCTTACTTGCCCTCCATGGTCATGAGTTCGTCGGTCACGGAGCGCGCGTCGAGCGGCAGGCCGTGGATATGCGCTATGCTGCGCAGGCGAGTGGCCAGCGAGGGCTTGATGTCGAGCTTGAGCAGGCTGAGCATCTGGGCGTCACGGTTCTGCTCGACGACGTAGACGCGCTCGTGCTGCTCGACGAAGTCGTGCACCTCGCGGGTGAAGGGGTAGGCGCGAATGCGCAGGTAGTCGGTTTCGATGCCGTACTCGTTGCGCAACTGGTCGCGGCTTTCGATGAGCCCCCAGTGCGAGGTGCCGTACCCGATGATGCCGATCTTCGATTTTCCGGTATCGACTTCCGGGCGCGGCACGAAGGAGCGCGCGGTTTCGAACTTGCGGTTCAACCGCTCCATGTTGTGCTCGAAGTCATCAGGGCGCTCGCTGTACTGGGCCCGCTCGTTGTGTCCGCTGCCGCGCGCGAAGTAGGCCGCCGCGGGGTGATCGGTGCCGGGGAGAGTGCGGTATCCGATGCCATCACCGTCAACATCCTTGTAGCGGGCGAATCCGCCTAGGCGGTCGAGGTCTTCCTTGCTGAGCACCTTGCCACGCTTGAGGGGCTTCTCGGGATACTTGAAGGGATCTGCCATCCAGTTGTTCATGCCGAGATCGAGGTCGGACATGACGAACACCAGCGTCTGGAACTGCTCGGCGAGATCGAAGGCGTCCTGCGCCATGGTAAAGCATTCTTCGACGGAGGCCGGAATCAAAAGAATGTTCTTGGTATCGCCATGGGAGAGAAAGGCGTTGAACAGAATGTCGCCTTGCGAGGTGCGCGTGGGCAGCCCGGTGGATGGGCCGACACGCTGGATGTCCCAGATGACGCCGGGAACTTCGGCGTAGTAGGCAAGCCCGGCGAATTCGGCCATGAGCGAGATGCCGGGGCCGGCGGTGGCGGTCATGGCCCGCGCGCCCGCCCATCCGGCGCCAATGACCATACCGATGGCGGCGAGTTCGTCTTCCGCCTGCACGATGGCGAAGGTGGCTTTGCCGTCGGGTCCGATGCGGTAGTCCTTCATGTAGTCGATGAGGGCTTCGGGTAGCGACGATGATGGGGTGATGGGGTACCAGGCAACCACCGTGACACCGGCGAACATGCAGCCGAGAGCGGCGGCGGAGTTGCCGTCGATGATGATCTTGTTCCTGGTCCCGTCCATGCGCTGCACGAAGTAGGGATCGCGCTTGCTGAGGCTGGAAGAGGCGTAATCGTATCCGGCTTTGACGGCCGCGAGGTTCAGGCTGGCAGCTTTGGCCTTCGTGGCGAACTGTTTGCGAATGGCCTTCTCGACTTCCGCCATCTCGATTTCGAGCAGTTTGGCAACCACGCCGACATAGATCATGTTACGAACAAGCTTGCGCAACTTGGCTTCCGGGCAGACGGGGGCGACCAGCTTGTCGTAGGGAACGCCATAAAAGATGAGGTCGTCGCGCAGCTTGTCGAGGGCGAGCGGCTCGTCGTAGAGGACCGCGGCGCCGGAGGCGAGCGACTTGACGTCTTCGTGGGCGGTCTCGGGGTTCATGGCCACGAGGAAATCGATTTCCTTCTTGCGCGCGATGTATCCGTCTTTATTGGCGCGAATGGTGTACCAGGTGGGGAGGCCGGCGATGTTCGAGGGGAACAGATTCTTGCCGGAAACCGGAATTCCCATCTGGAAGATACTGCGCAGCAGAACGGTGTTGGAACTCTGTGAACCGCTGCCATTGACAGTCGCGACCTGAATGCTCATGTTGTTGACGACGCGTTTCGGCTCCACGTCTCCCGTGGCACCGTGGAGCGCTACATCGGTTGTGGCCATCCCAGTCCCTTTCCTTATGACAATGGCGGCTTTGCCCGCCTGCATTGGGGTGAAATGAGTGAGAAGCAGAACCCTTCATTATACGGCAGCAGGAGGGGCTACGCACGCCACGGTAGCGGTTTGATCAACTAGGCCTCGACGCGGAAATACTGCGCCATGCGGCGAAATTTATTATATCGTGACACGACCAAATCGCAAGGGGGCACCGGGCGGATTTCGGCCAGGTGGCGGCTGAGGGCCTCGCCCAGCAGGTTGGCGGCGGCCTCGTGGTCGGTGTGCGCTCCGCCGGAGGGTTCGGGTACGATGTCGTCGATGCAACCCAGCTGGCTTAGGTCGCTGGCGGTAATTTTCATGGCCTCGGCGGCGAGTTCCTTCTTCGAAGGATCGCGCCACATGATGGACGCGCAGCCCTCGGGAGAGATCACCGAATAAACCGCGTTTTCCATCATGAGGACGCGGTCGGCGACGGCGATGGCAAGCGCGCCTCCGCTGCCGCCTACGCCGATGACGGTGGTCAGGATGGGTACCTTGAGGCGGGCCATCTCGCGCAGGTTGTAGGCAATGGCTTCGCCCTGCCCGCGCTCTTCGGCACCCAGGCCGGGGTAAGCGCCATCGGTGTCAACCAGGGTCAGGATGGGGCGGCCGAATTTTTCCGCGATGCGCATCACGCGCAGGGCCTTGCGGTAGCCCTCGGGATGAGGCATGCCGAAGTTGCGGTACACTTTCTGCTTGGTGTCGCGGGCTTTCTGATGTCCGATGACAATGACTTCTTCGCCCCTGAAGCGGGCCATGCCGCAGACGATGGCGGGATCGTCGGAGAAGCTGCGGTCGCCGTGGATTTCGCTCCAATCGGTGAACAGGCGCTCGATGTAGTCCAGGGTATAGGGCCGCTGGGGGTGGCGGGCGAGTTCCGTTTTCTGCCAGGCGATGTTATGGGAAGCGGCGGCGGCGACTTCCGCGCGCAGGGCGCGCACCCGCTCATTGAGTTGGTGGACCTGCTGGCGGGTATCGTCGTCCTGGGCGACGACGGATTCCAGGCGGGTAACCTGCTCTTCGATCTTCTTCAGTTCCTCGTCAGCTCGGGAATCCACCAGGCTGTGATCACCGTTCCTTCCGGCCCAGCGCGCTTCGACCATGGAAAGCAAGAAGTCCGCCCCGTTGACGACCTGGGGAGTGTCGGTCGCTTGCGGGGGCGCGGCTCTCGACCGGGCCTTTCTATGAATGGGAAAGCTCATCCGCGCAAACTCAATCGATGATTCGTACCGCGCCCCGGCCGCACAGTTCTTCGACGCGGGCGACAAAACGGCGGTCTGGAAGGACATTATAGCCTTCCGCCTCCATCACTACCATGAAATCGCCCTGGCGTTCCACGTCGAATAACACCTTGGCCTCGCCCTTGCGCTCAAGGAACAGGTTGTGGAGGGCGTCGACGGTGGAATCAGTCGAAACTTCGAGAGGGATGCGAATGCGCAGGGCCTTGGGCAGCGGAACTCTGGCGTCTTCAAGCGGCGTGATGTCGTTGACCGTAATCTTGGGGTTGGCGCCTTCTTCGACGCGCAGGCCGCAGCGGATGAGCACGGGAACTTCGAGCTTGGCCCTGTCCTGCAGGGTGCGATAGGCCTCGGGGAAAACGATCAACTCGACTGAACCCTCCATATCTTCGAGTGCGCCCTGGGCGTAGAAGTCGCCCTTCCTGGACTTCACGATGCGCACGTTGGTGATGATGCCCGCGGTGGTCAGGCTCTCATCCTTGCCCGTGGACTTGCTCATGGCGAGAAGTTCGCCGGTCGTCAGGGCGCGCAAGTCCTCAAGCTTCTCGCGGTATTTCTCCAAAGGATGCCCGGTGATGAAGAAGCCGAGGATCTCTTTTTCCGCGGCGAGGCGCTGGTGCTCGTCCCAGTCGGGAGTCTCGGGCAGACGGTCGTTGTGGTTCGGGGTCTGTTCTTCCTCAAAGACCCCGAACAAGCCGTGCTGGCCGGACTCGGCATCGCGCTGGGACTTCTGGGCGCGCTCAATGGCCTTATCGAGGACGGCCATGAGCTGGGCGCGGCGGCCAAGGGAGTCCATGGCGCCGCTTTTGATTAGCGATTCGAGCACCCGCTTGTTGAGCAGGCGGAGATCCACCTTTTCGCAGAATTGGAAGATGGACTGGTAGGGGCCGTCCTTGCGCCCGGCAACGATGGAATCGATCGCGTTGCGGCCGACGTTCTTCACCGCGGCGAGGCCGAAGCGGATCGCCGGGCCGTGGGGAGTGAAGTTGGCGTCGCTCACGTTGATGTCGGGCGGCTCGACGGCGATGCCCATCTCACGGCATTCGTTGATGTACTTGACGACGTCGTCGGTCGAGCCAGTAACCGAGGTTAGAAGCGCGGCCATGAACTCCACCGGGTAGTGCGTCTTGAGATAGGCGGTGTGGTAGGCGAGCAGAGCGTAGGCGGCGGAGTGGGACTTGTTGAAGCCGTATCCCGCGAATTGCGCCATGAGATCGAAAATCTTCTCGATCTTCCGGGCCGGATAGTGGCGTTGCGTGGCCCCCTCGATGAAGCGTTCCCGCTGCTTGGCCATCTCTTCCGGTTTCTTCTTGCCCATGGCCCGCCGCAGCAGGTCGGCTTCCCCGAGCGAGTAGCCGGCAAGCCGGTTGGCGATCTGCATGACCTGTTCCTGGTAGACGATGACGCCCAGGGTTTCGGCCAGGATGTCTTTCAGCTCCGGCAGTTCGTACTCGATCTTGCGCCGGCCGTGCTTGCGCTCGATGAAGTCATCAATCATGCCTCCCTGGATGGGGCCGGGACGGTAGAGCGCATTCAGCGCGGTGAGATCCTCGATGGAGTTGGGCTGGTAGCGGCGCAGCACGTCACGCATGCCGTGCGATTCAAACTGGAACACGCCCGAGGTCAGTCCTTTGTGGAAGACCCTTTCGTAGGTTTCCGGGTTGTCGAGCGGGATGTCGTCGAGCTTGATTTTTTCGCCGCGCGTCTGGGCGATGAGCTTCAGGGCGTCATCGAGAATGGTGAGCGTGGTCAGGCCGAGGAAGTCCATCTTCAGCAGGCCCAGCTTCTCGATGGCCACCATGTCGAAGGCGGTGACGATTTCGTCGTTCTTGGTCTTGTAGAGGGGAACCAGTTCGTTCAGCGGGCGGGGTGAGATGACGACGCCGGCGGCGTGGACTCCTGCGTTGCGGACTAGTCCTTCGAGCTTCAGCGCGGTGTCGATCAGGGTGCGAATCTGTGCGTCGCCTTCATAGGCCTGTTTCAGCGCCGGAGAATCCTCAATCGCCTGCTCCAGCTTGATGTTCAGCGTGGTGGGCACCATTTTGGCGATGCGGTCCACGTCGGCGTACGGCATGTCCATGGCGCGGCCGACGTCCTTGATGGCGGCTTTGGCGGCCATAGTGCCGAAGGTGATGATCTGGGCGACATTTTCGCGTCCATACTTGCGAGTGACGTAATCAATGACCTCGCCCCGGCGGTTCATGCAGAAATCGATGTCGATATCGGGCATCGACACCCGCTCGGGATTGAGGAAGCGCTCGAAGAGCAGCTCGTGCTGGAGCGGGTCGAGATCGGTGATGCCGAGGGCAAACGAAACCAGAGATCCGGCGGCCGAGCCGCGCCCCGGGCCGACGGGGATGTGGTGGTCCTTGGCGTAGCGGATGAAGTCCCAGACGATGAGGAAATATCCGGAGAACTGCATCTGCTGGATGATGGCGATCTCGCGCGACAACCGCTGCTCGTAATCCGCAAGGTTGTGCTTGAGGCGGCCCTGCTCGCTCAGCGGACGGATGACTTCGAGCCGGCGGGCGAAGCCCTCGCGGGTCACATACTCGAAGTAGCTGTCCAGGGTGTAGCCGGCGGCAACGTCGAAGTGGGGGAAGGGATTGCTGATTTTCTCGAGCCGCAGATTGCAGCGCTCGGCGATGCCCAGGGTGCGCGTCAGCACGTCCGGCGAATCTTTGAAGACGCGGGCCATTTCCGCGTGACTTTTCACGTAGAAGTCGGTCCCATGAAATTTCAGCCGGTTGGCGTCCTGGATGGATTTGCCGGTCTGAATGCAGAGCATGACGTCCTGGGCGTGGGCGTCGTCCTCGCAGAGATAGTGACTGTCGTTGGTGGCCACCAGCGGCAGGCCGAGGTCTTTTTCCATGCGGAACAGGTGGGGGTGGATGCGGTGCTCGAGGTCGAGACCCTGGTCCTGAATTTCCAGAAAGAAATTGTCCTTGCCGAAGATGTCACGGTAAGTGGCGGCAGAGCTGCGGGCGGCGTCATATTTGTCGTCCATGAGGTATTCGGCGACTTCGCCCTTGAGGCATCCCGAGAGACCGATAAGACCTTTGGCGTGCTCCGCCAGAAATTGCTTGCTGATGCGCGGCTTGTAGTAGAAGCCGTGGAGCGACGCCTCGGACGTGATCTTCGCCAGGTTGCGGTAACCCTCTTCGTTCTCGGCGAGAACCAGGAGGTGATTGTAGGTGTCGCCGTCGGGAGGAGTGCGTTCGATGTTGTGATCGTCCTTCTTGCAGATGTAGAGCTCGCATCCCACGATGGGCTTGATGCCTTCCTTGTGGGCGGCGTTGACGAAGTGCACCGCGCCGAAGATGTTGCCGTGATCAGTCATGGCCACTGCGGGCATGCCGATTTGTTTGACACGCGCGCACAGTTTCTCGACGTCGCAGGCGCCATCGAGCATGGAATAGTCGGTATGGAGATGGAGGTGGACGAAGTCAGACATGGGGCTCTTTTGTCATTTTACGTTGCGGGAATTGTAAGCGGAAAGCGGCTGTGGAAGCAGAGGCTTTTGTCTGGATTTTGCAGCCGAGGAGTTCGTGGTATCCCATCCTTGCGCCCCAAACAACGCGAGGTCAGGGCCGGGCACCAGGGCGGCAGGGGCAGGAATGCCGCCCTCCGTCGTATTTCATTTGTGCAGAAGGGTGGTGTGGCTGGCTACGCATTGCCACTGGCCGTTCTGGCGGATCCAGGTATCGGTGAAGCGGCCGTAGTGTTCGAAAGGCTTGCCCTTGTCATTGCCCTTGGTGTGGTAGGTGCCAGTGACCACCGCGGCCTCGCCATACATGTCGACCCAGACGCCTTCGTTGGTGACTAAGGTGTCGTGATAGGACGTGTTCTTGATATCGTCCAGGAACCTGGCCCTGTCCATCACCGAGCCGTCGATGTCGGTATAGATGAACTTCTCGCCCACCAGGGTCTCGAGGGCGCGCGCATCGTGATTCAACTGCGCCTGATTCCAGGCGTTCTCGAGTGCGATCAACTTGCTTTCATCAGCAGCGTAGCCGGAGAGGTGCAGGACGAAGAGCAGGGTGAGCAAACTGGCACAGGATCTCACGGAATCCTCCGGATTCCTCGGCAGTGTCACAGCCAAGGATGGGGCGTGTCAACCGCAGACCTGGTCCTGGCGTTCGACGCAGGATCCTTCGCCCTGTCGGCCCTGATTGCAGAACGACGTTTATGCCGCCGGTCCTCCAGCGAGACGCCGCGTCTCTCGAAAAACGGGACACGCGCACGGCCGAGGCGGCGGCCTCTTGACGGTCAACTGGTGGGGCGGGCGAACTTTCGGTCGTCGATGGAGACGTTCTGCTGGACACTGTCGATCTCGATAGTAAAAGCCCCGGAGGTGCGGGTGAGTGTCCAGCGGAACGGAGTCTTCACGCCCTCGACATCACGGTAGTCGGCGTAGTCGATCTCGACCGGATTGAGTCCCAGCGGGGAATCGGAGAAGCGCAGCATGCGCACGAGAAGGCCCGACTGCTGGTCGAAATAGAGCTTTACGGGAGGCTGGCCTTTGCTCATGGCCACAAGCACGTAAGTATCGCGGTCGCCGATCTTCGCGGGCGCGGCGGGCCTGAGGTCGGTGAAGATCTGTTTCAGATCGGTGGCGAAGTGCAGGTCGGCGTCGAGGCGGGCGGACGCGGATTCAGAAGGCGTCATGTCGCGTGTGGGACGTCCCGGAAAGGCCAGCCATCCGCCCTTGCCGTCGTAGGCGGTGATGCTGTCGCCGCCCGGCATGTGCATGACGGATGCACGCAGATTGGGAGCCCTGGTGTAGATGTCAATGGGAGTCTTCTTGCCCATGACATCGGCGCTTCCCTTCTCCAACCAATTGCTGACTCTTTGAATGGCCGCCGGGCCGCCGAGTGCCTGAATGTATTTATCAATGACCTGGTCGGGCGTGGGGCCGGAGGGCGCCTTGGCCTGATCTTCATTCATGGCCATCATTGCCGGCTTGCCGTCGCCGAAGGCGGGGTTGCCATGGGAGAAGGCGATCCGCGGTGGCAGGTGTTGCAGGTGACTTCGCGGTGCCCCTCAAAATTATCCTTGTTGATGGCGAACATCATAGTCATCATCTTGCGCGCCGCCAGCTTGGCCTTCTTGTCGTCTTTCTCTGAGGCTCCCTGTACATGGCAGTAGTCGCACTCCACGCCCAGCGACGCGGTGATGAACTGCATGGCGGGGATGAGTTCGTTGGCCGGAAGCCCTTTGAGGACCTGGATGTTCTTATAAGCCTGGTCGGTGGTTTCGGTGCCGGTCCGTTCCTGTGCTTCTGCGACTGGGATAAACAGAAGGCAGGCGACGGCCAGCAAGAACATCCGCGAACGGGTCATGAAAGATTCTCCCGGGGAGTACGAAGCAGGCAGTGTAGCAAACCTGGCGAAACTTAGCGGGGAATGGTGAAGTCAACGCCGCGTTCGTCGTTCGCCTTGCTGGTGGCGGGGAGATCGAGCTGGGCGAGGGGGATCTTGCGCGCGCGATCCTGGTTGAAGATCCAGAGCGTGTGTCCAACAACGGCGTAGTTCTGAATCTCTTCGCGATGGCGATCCTGAAAAACGAGCACGGTGAAAATCACAGGCTCGGGTTTCGCGGGGACAGGAGCGGCCGCGGGTTGTGGCGGCGGCGCGTAGGCGCGGGCTTCCTGCTCCTGGCGCAGGCGTACCACTTCATTACTCAGCTCGTTCACCTGCTGCGCAAGTTGCTGGCTCTGATCGTTGGGAGGGTCGGAAGAATTGAAGGAGGACGGATCCCAGAGCCAGGGGTTGTATCCCCACCAGCCGAAGGGAAACCCCGAAAAAAAGAAAACGTGACGAACACGGCGACGATTGCGGAAGGAGGAATTGCCGAAGGAGGTGATGAAGCGAACACCGTTGTTACGTGGAGCGGTAGTGATGAAGCCGCGATTGACCGCGACATGAACGCGGGATGGCGCGGGCGCCATGCGCAGGCCGCCCCCCATGGAGCCGCCGCGGCGCTGCGCCACGGCGCACGGAACCGCAAGCAGCAAGGCGAACGTCGCAACCATGGACAGGCGACGCATAGCCGCATTATAGACCCGTCCGGGAGCCGTGGAGACCGAGCTTTGCCGCGCCTGGCGGGGGATACAGCGGAACGTGGAATCCGGCGTTTCGAAGGCTGCACCGGCATCCTCTGGTCTGGTGGCTTCAGGATGACTGGGAAACGGGGGGATCGAGCCGAGTGGGAGACCCGGCGCTCTCCGGCGGGCCGAACGCGTGGATACACACAGAGAGACGCGGAACTGCGCACCAACGGCCGGATTACGCGTTACTTCTTCTTTTTGTCGTTCGTTTTCTGAGCCGGTTTCGCCGCTTTCTTTGCCGGGGCGGGTTTCTCCGCCTTGTGCTTGTGGGCAGCGCCATTGGCTTTGGGCGCGGGTGGCGGCGCCGGGGCAGCGGCTTTCCCCTTCTTCTTCCCGGTCGGCGGGGCTGACGCGCCGGCGTGCGCCGCCGCCGGTTGGGCGGCAGCTGCTGCGGCCGCGGCTTTGGCGGCGCGTCCCCGTTTCGGAGGCGGAGGAGGCGGTGGGGGCGGTGGGGGAGCCAGCGGCTTCAGGAACTTCTGAATCTCGGTCCGCGAGCGCAGCTTGCCGTCGAGCAGCAGCATGAAAACGTCGTGCGCAATCTTGGGGTACTCGGGCAACTGCGGCGTGATGTGCAGCTCGGTCATCTCGGGGAGCGGAACCTTCTGCTGTACCTGGCGCCACTTGGTGAAGAAGTTCTTGATCTTCTGCTCGACCGTCTGCTGGCGCGCGGTGACGGCGAGGAACAGAATCATTTCCGGGCGCGCCTCGGAGAGCAGCTTCCAGGTTCGCGACGGGGTGGCGGCTTCCTTGCTGGTCAGCCGCTTGGCCAGCGACTTGGCGTTGTCCTCGAGATCGCGCCAGGCTTCCACCAGATCCTTGCGCGGAATCAGCTTGCGAATGTCAGAGATATCTTTGTCGGCCAGCCGGCTGGTCAGAAAGTACAGCACGGCGGGTGCGGGGTCGGGCGTATAGCCGAGTTCGTTCATCTGCTGGCGGGTCTTGAGCAGTTGAGCGAGGCCAGCGGTATCGATCTTGGCGCTGCTCCAGTGCGGGTTGAGCACCTTCAGCCAGTCTTCCTTCTCGAGCACGCGCACGATGTGCAGGGGATCGTCTTCGTAGGCCAGTTTCTCGATCTCCTGTCCGATCGCCTTGTCGGAAATGTATTCGATGTAGTTGTTTTCCTTGGCGGCATCGAAGCGGGCCTGGGTACGTTCTTCGAGCGGCCAATGGAAGCGGGCGGCAAAGCGGCTGGCGCGGATCAGGCGCGAAGGGTCTTCGACAAAGGCGTAGTTGTGCAGGATACGAATCAGCTTGGCTTCAATGTCGGCGGCGCCGTTGAAGGGATCCATGAGCAGGCCGCGCGATCCGGGGTTGAGGGAAAGCGCCATGGCATTGACGGTGAAGTCGCGGCGTCGCAGGTCCTCGATAATGGTGGCGGGAGTGACGACAGGAGGTTTGCCGGTTTTTTCATAGCGCTCGAGGCGCGCCATGCTGATCTCGGCACGCACGTTGCCGGGCAGAGCCAGGTGCACCGTCTTCGTGTCGTCGTCGGTGGCCGAGATTGTGGCCCCCGCACGCTCGAGTTCCTTCTGCAGCTTAAGCGGGTTCCCCTGGACAGTGAAACCGAGATCGCGGATGGTAAAGCCGCTGATGATGTCGCGAATGGCTCCGCCGGTCAGGTAGATGTTCATGCCAGCGGCACGGGCGACATCCTGCACGACGGTGACGCCGCGCTGCTGATCCGGCGTCAACCGGATTTCCATGGTGTAAATGTAATCTGCCATGCTTTACTTGTGCTTGCGGGGCCCTGCAGACGCCTGGTGCAGCAGATCGTCCTGAGATTTCCACAGGGGCGAAAAGAGACTGCCCGAAAGCCGACTTCGCTCCATGTAACTGGTTCTGCAGCCTAGACTTATACGCCTTCTAATTGGCGGTGGCAAGCTAGACAAAATAACACATAGTTAACCTTTTGGCTACAGGGAAGGGCGGGGCAGCCAGCGGCTTTGCCGGAAAAATGCGAGAATCGCCTTGAAGCAAACAGCGGAAACCCGCGCCCTGAAGGGTGTTAGTTGAAGTATGCCTTCCACACACAAAAAAGTGATTGTGCGCAAGATGGATCGCGACACCATCCACGGGTATGTTTCCCCGGCAAATTTTGTGCACGAAGGCAAACTGGAGCTGCTGAATACTTCGGGCAACGTAGTCGCCATTGACCTGAAGGACATCAAGGGCGTGTTTTTTGTGCGCGAGTTCGGGGAGGCGGATGCGGTGGTGCGCAAGACCTTTACCAGCCGTCCGCGTACCGAGGGCCTGTGGGTGCGTTTGCGGTTCAAGGATAACGAAGTGCTGGAAGGCATGATGCCCAACGATCTGAGCCAGACCAGCGCGGAAGGTTTCCTCATCAATCCTCCCGACCTGCGTGCGAATACGCAACGGATTTTTGTGCCGCGCACGGCGCTGGAGTCGCTCACCGTGCTGGCGGTGATTGGCGCCACACGACGTCGCCGCGGAGCCAGGGAAGATACACGCCAGGTTCCGATGTTTGGAGAATGAATCGAGTTCCGCGTCACTATTGAAAGATCCACCCTTATGAGATTCCGCATTCTGGCCACCCTCACACTTGTCTCTCTGGTCACCTCGATGGGCTGCGGGGGTTCCGGTTCGAAAACCCATTCCCCGCAGTCGACTCCTCCGCCGACGCTTGTGCCTTTGACCCAGTTAAGCAGCGACACGTTCACCAATTCCACCAGCCAGCACGAAACGGAGGTGGAGGCGCACGCCTGGAGCAACGGCTCGACCATCGTGAGCGCGTTCCAGGTGGCACGGATTTTTGGCGGAGGAGGAGCCGACATTGGATTCGCGACCTCGACGAACGGCGGCGCCAGCTGGTCCAACGGCGTGCTGCCGGGAATTACAACCTTCGACGGCGGGGTTTATTCCGCAGTCAGCGATCCGGCGGTGGCGTATGACGCGGCGCACAGCGTGTGGATGATCTCCACCCTGCCGATTAATTCCCAGACCGACAAGGTCGCCGTAAGCGTTTCGAGCGACGGTATGAATTGGGGGAATCCCACAATCGTCAGCACGACTCCTGATGCGGACAAGAACTGGGTGGCCTGCGACAGCACCCCCACCAGTCCTTTCTTCGGGCATTGCTACGTGGAGTGGGACGACCCCAGCAACGGGGGCATGATCTGGATGAGCACCTCGACCGACGGCGGACTGACCTGGGGGACGGCTCGCAGCACGCTGAATCTGGC
>Ga0126383_10000596_pt1 | contig 20528 bp, 28 predicted proteins | sample PanSoiMetPlot_35_FD_96882 | JGI IMG/M metagenome (GOLD analysis project Ga0126383, IMG submission 96882) | Tropical forest soil microbial communities from Panama - MetaG Plot_35 | ecosystem: Environmental > Terrestrial > Soil > Tropical forest > Bulk soil | place: Panama | collected 2016-02-17
CAGGTTCTCGCGGACGCGAAGACGTGGATCAAGGGGAGAGCCGCTGCGGCAGCCGGCACGCAAGCCGGCACGCAGTCGTCGGCCGAGGTGCCGACCTTCGACGAGCAGCAGGCGGCGACCGGTGCCCCTTGACCCGAACTGGACACGCCAGTTCCTCCGCAACATCGGAGCTCCGGCGTCCCCGTCGAACCTGCAGTTCCTGAACGCCTGGTGGGCCGCTGAGAGTGGCGGCGGCGGCGGTCGCAACAACCCGTTCAACACGACGCAGCCGGGGTTCGGCGGCACGAACTACAACAGCGTCGGCGTCAAGAACTACCCGACCGTGCAGGCCGGCGCTGCCGCGACGGCGAAAGTGCTCGGCGAGGGGTTCCCGCACTACACCGACATCCTGCGCGGGCTGCGGCACGGCAACGTGCCCGCCCCGACGCTCGCGGGATTCGTGACGGCGTCGCCGTGGGGGACGCACACGTTCCCCGGGCTCGGTAGCGCACCTTCGACGCTTCCGCCGGCGGGGCGTGTCCCTAGTAGTACTACTGGGGCGCAGAGGCTCCTGCCCGGCAGCGTGACGATGACCCGGGCCCCGGGCCCCGACCTGCAGCAGTGGGGGCTGCAGACCCTGAACGCGCTCGCGTCCGGGTCGTTCAACCCGGAGCGCGCCTTCAACCGCCTGATCAACCTGATGACCAACTACAGGCCGGCGAAGATCACGGTGACCGATCCGACCCTGACCGGCGGCTACCCGACCGGGAACCCGGGTCCGACGGGGGTGCGCGGACCGAGCATCCCCGTTCAGGGAACGACCGGGAAGGTCACGATGGCGTCAGGGGCTGATCGTTCGGGCGTTTCGACTAGCCCGGCGGTGATTAACTTCGCGTCGAAGATCGCGGGGATCGTCGGCCGCCCGTTGACGATCGGCACCGGGTCGAACCACAACGAGTACGTCGCCGGTGAAGGCAACACGATCTCCGACCACTGGTACGGGGAAGCGGCTGATATTCCCGCTCTTGGCAACCAGCTCCTGTGGCTGGGTAGGGCGGCGCTGATCGCCGCCGGGATGCCCCGCGAGGAGGCACTGAAGCAGACGGGCGGGGTGTTCAACGTCGGGGGCTACAACATCCTGTTCAACACCAACGTAGGCGGTAACCACTACAACCACCTGCACGTCGGGTTGGGCCGGATCCTGGGGAGGCACTTCTGATGCCGAGGGTGAAGCACCTCAAGGTGCTGATCGACGACGAACTCGACGGCTGCGACGTCGACATGTCTCGTGACGAGACGCTGACCAGGGACGAGCAGATTCACTGGCTGCTCGAGGAGAACCCGCCCCGCACCGAGGCGGAGGAGGAAGAGCGCAGGAGACTCCGGCGTGTCTGATGTGAGCCTGAGATGACCGACGACGATCCTGATCTTGACGCACGGCAGTTCCTGACACTGCTTCACCGAGTCGGGGACATCGAGCAGTGGCTCGAGGACACGAGGCTGTTCGGGAACGACCTGAAGCCGGGTGCGGGGGACGCGTTGATCGCGCGATTGCAAGAGGGATTGGCAATCGTGGAGAAGGAACCTGGGAGGGCGGCTGATGTATGACACCACGCTCGAGGAGAACCTGCCGCATACCGAGGCTGAGAAAGCGGCTCGCATAGTACATCGTTGACACGTAATCAAGGTAGACTCAGTGGATGTGCCGCGTCCAGAACTCTTGCGCTGTTTGCGGCAAGCCGGCGGGCAGGAGAGGAAAGCTTCAGAACGGCAAGCGCCGCGTCGTCTGTTCGGACGAGTGCGAGCGAGAGGCGATGCGCTGGACGGCCATTGCGCGAATGAAAGACGCTGGCTACACGCCGATGTGGAAACGCGAGGAGGTCATTCGGGCACTACGTCGGGACGCACGACGGTTGAAACGTCCGCCCACCCAAACCGAGTGGGGCAAGAAGCAAGGCGAAGGGATATCCCCGTTGCCGTTCCTCGGTTTGCAGGGAACGAAGTTCCCACATCCCTCGCCTCTAACGGTCAGGAAGCTCTTCGGTTCGTGGAACGCGGCTCTCGAAGCCGCCGAGCTAGAGACCATTCCCCAGGGCGGTCCGGGGCGATTGAGGTCGGTTCGGTTCCCTGGCAAGTGTCAATCGGGCAAGCACTCGTGGATTCCTGAGAACATCTCTGTTCTTCACGATGGAACGCAGCGTTGTCGGCTCTGCCGCAACGATAGGGCTCGCGAGCTTCGGGAGAGACAGCGAAAACGGCGGCGCGCACGGAAGCCACGCCTCGCGCGCGGCGAGAAGCACTACTTCGCCAAACTCTCCAACAAGCAGGTGCGTGAAATCAGGAAGCGCGTGCAGGCCGGTGAGGTGCAGCGCGCTCTCGCCTTGGAGTTCGGAGTCTCTCCGATGACGATCAGCAACATCGTCAACAGGAAGGTGTGGAAGCATGTATGACACCACCTTGGCCGAGCGGCTCCGCGCCGCGGGGTTGACCGTCCACGAGGTCGAGGGTTGGAAGGAGCGGGCGAATAGCTCGAACGGCTCGTTCAGCCCGCAGGGGTTCGTCGTTCACCACACTGCCGGCGCGCCGCCGTCGGCGGGCGTGGCGCCCGGGCTAGAGATCGTCATTTATGGGAGGCCGGATCTCTCAGGGCCGCTTGCCAACGTATACCTCGATTTTAACGGTGACGCCTATACCGTCGCGGCCGGGTCGGCGAATCACGCCGGCCAGCCCGACAACGGGTCCTACAAGGGAATGACCGGTAACTCGAGCGCCTGGGGGATGGAAATCGAGCATCCCGGGACCTACCCGCTCGAGGCCGGCAGGATCGAGGCTGCCGCGCGCGTCGTGGCGGCGACGATCCGCGGCACCTGCACCGAAACGATGGTCTGCTACCACGCGGAGTGGGCGCCGTCCCGCAAGATCGACCTGGCGACGGCACCCGACCCGAACACGTTCCGCACGAAAGTCGCCGGCTACCTGAAGGGGGGAGGCGAAGAGATGGGCTACCCGCCGTGGACCTGGGACTGGCTGTCCTGGTACCTGACCACCAACCGTGATCCCGACGAGCGCCCCGACTCGGCCCCCGACAAGATCCCCGACTGGGCGTGGGAGGCGCAGAAGGAGGTCGAGGCGATCAACAAGCGTTACGGGATGACTCCCGGTGAGCGCGACTGGATCGACTGGTTCCTGGGCGGCAAGGAGGGGGAGCGGCCGGACGTGCCGCAAACGATCCCCGACCGCTGGTGGAAGGACAACGAGTGGGCGGACAAGCGGTGACCGGTGGAACTCGCCGCGGCGTTTCTGTCCGGGATCGCTGCGGTGCTGAGCTCGGTCTACGGGCTCCGCAGGCTGCGTAAGCGCGACCAGGAGGAGTGCGACCGGCGCGTCGAGGAGCTGATGCGCACCTACCGGGAAGGCCTCGAGGAGGGACGCAAGTGAGGCTTGCAGTCATCCTGAGCGCGGCAGGACTGATGCTCGCCGGCGTCAGCGGGTTCTTCGTCAGCCAGGCGACGTCGTCGACGGCGGCGCGTACGGTGACGATCAACGTAGCCACGGGCGCTCGGGGTCCGGTCGGGCCTCCGGGTCCGAAGGGCGCGAAGGGAGACGACGGCCCGCGCGGCCCTGCAGGGCCGAAGGGAGAGCAGGGCCCTGCTGGTGCCAGGGGTGAACCCGGGGCGCACGGGGAGCAGGGCCCTGCCGGTCCGAAAGGCGACCAGGGCCCGAAAGGTGACCCTGGGCTGAAGGGGGACCAGGGCCCGCCCGGCCCTGCCGGCGGCTTCAACTGCCCGGACGGCTACACCGCCGGGGCGCTTCGCATCAATAGTCCCGAGGGACACGTCCAGGTTTGGACGTGTCTACAGGATTAGCGAGGAGGGATGGCGTGCCGGAGGTGAAAGGCGAGAACGGCAGATGGCTGAAGTTCGACGCCAAGAACGTGCGGCGACGTGAGTGGGCGAAACAAAGACGGGAACCGCGCAGCATGTGGATCGACCGGGTCATCGTCGGTGATCCTGACGACTGCTGGCGATGGGATGGACCGCACCATTCTTCCGGCTACCCCTTTGCGGCCAAGGACGGAGTCGTAGCGAAGGCGCACCGTCATGTCGCCTCGCTGTTCGCACCGGTGACCGGACCCGTCCACCATACGTGCGAGAACCGCTGGTGCGTGAACCCCCGGCATCTGCTCGTCACGAGAGACAACGCCGAGCACAAGCGCCACCACCGCCAGGAGCGCTGCATTCACGGGCACTTGAAGTCTGAGCAGCCCAACGGCCGGTGGATCTGCAAGCTCTGCGCGGCGAGGTACGCGCGCGAGCACAGGCGGCGAGCCCGCGAAGCTAGGAGCGCCTAAATGCCCAAGATTGGTCCACAAGACGGAATCACAGCGGAGATGAATCGACTGCGTGACCTTGATCCAGGGGGAACGAAACTGGTCAAGGGGGCAGATGGCAAATGGCTCAAGCTTGATCAGTTGACCATCCCGTTGGACGCTTGGGGGGCAATCGACAAGCTGCAACGAACGTTACAAATTCTCCACGACGACCATGACGGGATCGCCCCCGCACCACCGAATCCGAACCCTGACCCGCCCGACCCACCGGACGAGACGCTCGACGACTCAGACCTCGAGCCGGCCCGCGCGCGGATCTTCCTGGCCTGGGATCCGCTGCAGTGCGTCCGCGCCGGCGCGCCACAGTGGATGGTCCCGGTCGTCAGCGCCGATCCTGGCTTAGAGGGCGCGGTCAGCGACGACGTCGTCTACCAGCTCCGGAACTACTTCGGCCGGGTAGAGGCGTGGTGCGACTGCCGCCCCGACGGCGGCACGAGCTACCAGACCTGTCTGGACGTGGTGAACCGGTTCGGACTCGACGGCGCCTGGGGGCAGTCGGAGAACCAGTCGGAGTTCGATCACGCGGTCGCGAACGGCGCGACGCGGACGGTGGGGAACCTGGCGGCGTTGAACGATACGAGCCGCGCGCTGATCCGCGACCGCACCGTGCTGCATTCGAACGAGCTGTACCGGAACGTGCAGCCGTGGCAGCTCCCGGACTGGCGCGACTGCGCCAGCGGAGTCGGGGGTAATTGCATTGCGTGCTATGGGTCGAGCTCGGAGAACGCCTCCTACTACCCGGTCAGCAGGTACAAGGCGGAGGGGTTCTACATCCCCCACTACGACTCGGTGTACGGGGTCGGGCTGACCGACCAGGACTGGAAGGACTTGGCCTGATTCGCGCGTTACAAAAGATGTAACGCACATGCTGTGAGTGCGCAAAGAGTGTTCTTCCCGGATGTCCTCGTGCACGGGGAGCGCACAGTCGTTCTGACCGCCCGTGCACGAGCACTTTGACCGTGCACCTTTCGTGGACCCGCGTCTTCTGTTAGTGTCTCGTGCCTCATGCGCGACAGAAGGTCGCGCGGTAGACAGAGGAGGGCTTCCATGGCACGACGGCGGTCGCAGTTCGACATTGAGGTGACTGAAGGGGATATCGAGGTCGCGCACGTCGGCGACTCGTTTAACTGCGTCGTCGCGGAGGCGATCAAGCGGCAGATCCCGGAGGCGCGCAAGATCGAGGTCGATCTGCAGACGATCCGCTGGTCGGACGACAACGGACGGCATGTCTTCTTGACGCCGTTCGAGGCGCAGGGCTATGTGGTCGCGTTCGACGCCGGCGACGAGATGCATCCGTTCTGGTTCCGGCTGAAGAACGCGATTCCGGCGCTTCAGACACGGGCGGTGACGGACGCGGCGAAGGCCGCGCAGAAGAGCCGCGGCAAGATCACGCGTGAGCGAAACGCAGTCAAGCGGGCCGAGGCGGTGCTCGCCGATCCGGATGCACCGGAGGAGAAAGTCGCGGCAGCGAGAGATCGGCTCGAGAAAGGACCGGAGCGGGTTGCCGCCGCCGAGAAGTCGCACGAGGACCTGAAGGACTACTACCACACGGTCGGTCAGTCGATCTCGGCGCAACGCGTGAGCGAGGCGACACGTCCCGGTGCTCCGCGGGTCTTCCGGAAACTGAAGAGGCGCGCATACGGTGCACGCATATTGCGTGTCAACCAGGAGTCTGGTCGCAAGCACTACGTCTACGAGTAACGAGATGGGCGGCGACCCGGAGGGCTTCCGACCGACGGGCCGCCACCCAGTTCTGAAAATACCGTAGTACACTTTTGAGTGCGCTGTGGCTGGTAACCCGGCGTGCTTCCGTGGGGATGGGAACCTACGGGTTTCCCCCTTCGGTGGTCTGGTTGGTGAAGAGGCCCCTTTCGGGGCCTCTTCCTTTCCGTGCGCCTGTTGCGCGGGGTTATGTCAGGCGCACGGGGCCGCTTCACTCGCGTGGTGCTCTTCGTCCCCTCGGCTCGCTCGGATCTCTCGGCGCTCTCGCGCGACTAGGCTCCGGTCATCCGCCGCCAGTCGGCGTCCATCCGCTCCCGCGCCTCCTCCAACCGCTCCTCCGGGTTGAACAGGTGCATGTACACCGACTGCGTGATCGCGACGTTCTCGTGGTTCAGCTGCTTCGTGATCAGCGACACCTCGAACCCGAGCGAGTGCATCCACGACGCGCAGGTATGGCGGAGGTCGTGGAACCGGCAGTGCGCCACGCCGGCATCGGCGAGCGCCTTCTTCAGCCACTTGTCCGCAGTGCTGACCGTGACTGGGTCGCCGTTCTCGTTCACGAACACGTAGTCGTCATCACCGGACCGGTATGACGCCAGCCGGTGCTCGCGCAGCCTGCGGCCGAGTGTCCCGGTCATCAGCACGTCGTGCCGGGCGTCGCGGTTCTTCTTCTTCAGCGACCGCGCGTTGATGATTCCGCGGTCGAAGTCGACGTCGCGCCAGCGCAGCGTGATCAGCTCGCCGAGCCTGAGCCCGGTGCAGATCGCGGCCTCGAACAAGATCGTCCGGTGCGCAGGCTTCACCTGAATCAGCCGCTCGATCTCCCCGGGGGCGAGGATCCGCATCTGCTTGCCGTTGCCACGCAACAGCGTCTCGCGGCGGGGCCGCTCGCCCGGCTCGAGTTCGAGCCACGGGTTGGCGACGATCCACTTCTTCCGGCGCGCCCAGCCGAGCCCTCCTTTGACCGGCTTCATGATGTTGCCGATCTGCCCCTCTGAGAGGTCCTTGCCGCGAAGCTCGGTGATCAGCTTCGCGAGGTGCGTGGAGTCGATCAGGACGAGTTTGCGCTGTCCGAGCCCGGCGCGAACGTACCTCTCGTGCGAGTAGCGGTAGTTCTTGATTGTCCGGTGCTCGAGCCGCGGCTCGACGTGCGTGAGCCACTCGTCGATCGCGTCGCTGAGTGTCTTGTCGGTGTCGACGACGGCATCGCCGCGCGCGTGGTCGGTGTTGAGTTCCTCGCGCCGCTTGACCGCCTTCCGCTCGGTCGTGCCGAGCGGCAGTGTCGGCGCGAACCGCCACTTGCCGGCGATGTCCTTGTAGTTGACGATGTAGCGCTTCCGGTCTTGTGCGTCGAGTCGGAAGTAGACGCCCTCGTGCTTGGTCTTGTGCTTCGTCGCGCGGGACATGGTGCCTCCTCAGTCGGTGATCTGGCACCTAGACCTTACACCCCCGCGTGGCAAAAACGTGGCAAAAATCAGGCTGTTTCGGGCTGTGTCGGGCTGGACTGTGTGCGTCGGTTTCCGCATGGTTGAGCTATTTAGGGTCCACGGCATCCCCCAAAATTGCTCTCGAGGAGATGCACCCATTTGGGTCTTGACACGTTTTGTTGAGCCACTTTTCCGAGGGCGTGGCAAAAATGTGGCAAAAGCAAAATCCCCAGAAAGAAGCAAACAGACGTTCGTGCTATGCCTGCACGACGACGAACCGTTCGCCGACCGGCCTGACGCCATCCTCGAACCGCACCGGCCGCTCGAGGATCCGCCGCGCCGGCTCCGGGTCGACGCCGTGGATCACGACCGTCCCGTGGTCGTCCAGGCGGGCGAGCGTCCAGTAGAGGAGCTCCTGCAAGGAGCGCTCGACGTCGTCGGTGAGGACGACGAGCCAGTAGTAGCGCTCGTGGGTCGGGTTCGGCTTGAACGTCATCAGGTGATCGCCGCCGCGCTCGTCGCGGCGCTTGAAGAACAGCTCGTCGAGTTTCGGGCCGATCTCGTCGAGCGCGGTCAGGTAGGGCATGACGCGGGCGACGACGAACCCGTCGTCCCAGTCCGTATCTCGGACGACCCTTACCCCGTGGAGTTGCGTGCCCATTCGTCCAACTCGTCCCGATGGAGGATGATCCGACCACCCTGATCGAACTGGTGGTATGGCACCCGATCGAGTCGCTGGTACAGCCAGGAGCGCGAGACGCGAAGTCGCTCGGCCGCCTCATCGAGCGTCAGCCACGGCGAACTCGTATCGAACTGCGGGAGCCGCTCGGCGAGCGCCCGTGCGAGCGCATCGACGTCGAGCGTGATGATCTGCGGCAGCCCGTTCACGCTCACGCTTCGATATAGCCGACGATTCCTCGTCGATTTAATGCTTCGTCGTTGACTCGCAGAAGTTCACCGCGACGAGTATCCCGTCGCAATGGGAACACCCAGCGGTCTTTGGGGGACTGTTGCCGGCCGTCTGTCCATGAGCCGTTTCCTGTCGGTGGCGGCCGTAGCCGTAGCCATGTTGGCGCCCACTTCCAGTTGCATGCTTTGTAGAGCGCCCCAGTGTGACCCTGCGACGGGTCACTGTACGAAATAACGGTCGTGACATGCGGCATGTTCTCGCGGAGCCAACGATGCACGGTTTTCCACTGGCGACTACCGGCGTTCTTTTCGCCGAGTAGGCACCAGCGCGAGAGTTCGAGCCATGTTCCGTCTTGCGGTAATCGTCGCGAGGTTGGGAGTGCAAGTACGAGAACGCCATATTCGTCACTCCATCCGAGTCCGCGGTTCGTTGCGCCGAGATAGTGATTCGCGTCGAGGAACGTGGCGATCGTAGAGACGGGCACGACGGAGGTTCCGGTCACGCACCAGCAGTACTCATCGAGGTCGCAGTCGATTCGGTGGGTAAACGTGACGATCATCGAATGATGTTCACTGCATCGGTCACGCCTCGGTTTCCTCGCGCTCTTTCCACGGCCTCCTGAGTAGACGCCTGGCCGTGTAGTAGCTCTCGCCCATATCGATCAGCCGCGGCACCAGATCGGAGCGGCCGCGGACCGGGGTCGTCTCGATCCGGTAGAGGCGGGAGCGCATCGACGGCGCCCAGTTGGCCTTGTACGGCGCCAGGACGCGGTAGGACGGGTCGAGCTCCTCCGGGTGGTCCCCCATCCACAACCCGCTGCGCGCGACGCCAGGGAGGCCGATAGAGCCTCCTGCGCGGTGCAGGGGGTCATCGCTGAACCCCTTGTTCGGGTGCGATACGACGAGAGCGGCGAGTGCGAGCCGGTCGCAGAGCATCGCGAGCGGCGACAGCGCGCTCCGCACCGACTTGTCGCTGTAGTGCTCGATTTCGGGGCCGAGGTGCGCGGTGATCGGGTCGACCACGAGCAGCCGCACCTTCTGGCCGACGATGAACCGCTCGAGCGCGTTCAGGTGGTCGGGGAACAGCACCGGCAGCTCCGACCCGTTCGTCTGCCAGGACAGGAAATGCACGCGGGAGAGGTCGCCGTCGGCGGCGAGCAGCCGCGGCCCGAGGATCCGCTCCGGCGAGTCTTCGCTCGACACGACCGCCACCTGCGCGTAGATCGACACGAGCGCCGCGACGCGGCAGGTCAGCATCGTCTTCCCGGCTCCCGGCATCCCCGTGAGCAGCGTGATCGCCCCGTACGGGATCAGATGCTCGAACCCCTGAACCCAGTCGACGCTGCGCGTCCTCAGCCTGTCGCCGCGCAACGCCACGAGTCCGTCCTGTTCCCAGACCGGGACGAGCTCGTCGAGCGCGTGTCCGGCCTTCAGATGGTCGAAGGCGTCCTTCCCCTCCTTCGCCTCGACGGTCCTCAGCGACGCCGCTTTTCCTTGCAGCGTCTGCGTCACCTCGCGCGCGTGCTTGCGCCCCGCGTCGTCGCGGTCGGCGACCACCCAGACGTGCGCTCCCTGCAGGTAGGAGGCGAACCGGGCCGGCCATTTCCCCGCCCCGCCGGGGTTCGTGGTGGCGCAGCCGCCGTGCGCGTACACGGCGTCGCAGTCTTTCTCTCCCTCGCAGATCAGGATCCGGCGCGGCTGCGCGACCCCGGCGAGGAGTTCGGGGAGCCGGTACGGGACACGCTCGACGCCTTGTAGGTTCCAGTGCCAGCCGCCCAATCCGTCGGGGCGACGCTGCCGGAACCGCTTGCCGTCGAACCTGACGACCTCGTAGACGAGGTTGCCGTCGCGGTCGTGGTACGGGTAGCTCGCCTCGACGAGATCCCCGTCGCGGGGCTCGTAGAACAGGTCCCTGACCTCGATCCGCAGTCGGTCGCAGATCTGCTCGACGTCGCAGCCGGCGTGGCACTTCAACAGCACCCCATCGTTGCCCTCGGCGACCGACAGCGAGGCGTGCCTGTCATCGTGCGCGGGACAGCGCGCCATCACGTACTCGCCGTGACGGCGGACGCCGTGCAGGAGGGCCAGGACGTCCTCTAGAACCATGGGATGTCCGCGCAGGACAGCCTCGTGAAGTCCCGTCCGCACGTCCGACAGAGGTTCACTGCGCGACCGGTCTGACGCGGTCCAACCACTTCAAGTCCGCCCGCAGGTACGCCTTCTTCAGATCCGGGTGCTCGTACCAGAGGTGCGTCCGGTCGAGCACGGTCAGCACCCGGTCGGCGAAGTCGAACGTAACGCGCTCCTGCTTGCGTAGCGCGCGCAGCCGGCGCTCGCACTGACCGTAGTTCTGCTCGGGCCAGACGTCCGCGGCGACGCGCATCCGCGGGTCGGCATGCACGGCGGCGAGCCTGTCGATCTGATCGTCGATCACCTCGACGATCGGCGCCGCCGGGATGTCCTGCCCGGCGGGACGCGGGAACCCGACCTGGAACTCCTGCTGCTCGCGGTCGATCTGCTTGAGTGGCGGCCCCTCCTCGAGGACCGTGACCTCGGCGCGGGCGGGTTCGCCGTAGAACTTCTCGACCACCTTGACGACGATCTGCGAGTCGTCGAGATAAACGACGCCGGTCAGCGCGTCGAGGACGGCGCGCGACAATTTGTCGATGTCGGGCTTGACGGCCGGGTACTGCGGTGCCGTGCTGGACAACATCCCGGAGGTGCTCTTCCCTTTGCGGTAGTGGTTCTTCGGGCGCGGCATGTAGAACCAGATCCGCACCCGCAACGGGCAGCGGTACAGCTCCTGGCCGTTCATCGCCTCCCCGGCGGAGGCTGCGACCGCCGCCTTCCACGGCTTCGCCGCCGGGCTGGCGTCGGTGATCACGATCTTGTCGCCGCGGCGGAACGCCCGCTTGCTGCCCGCCGGGGCGGGAACGCCGAACGTCGTGAAGTTGATCACATCGATCCCTCACGTCGCTCCCGCTCCGGGTCGAAATTGATGTCGAACCAGGCGAGGCCGTACATGACCGACCAGAACGGCGAGTCGTAGTCGAGGTAGCCCGAGGCTTTCACCTTCTCCTGGGCGTGCTCGACCAGCGTCCTCATGTTCTGCCAGCCGTCCGGCTGGGCGCCCTTCGGGATGTGAAGTTGGAAGTTCTTCGGGCTCGGTCGCTCCTCCTCATCCTGCGGCTCGCGCTCCCGCGGCTTCGGAACACGACCCTTGCCGTGGCACTTCGGGCAGAGAACATCGTGGTCGTGCTCGTGCGCGTCCGTCGCCTCGGTGTCGACCTGGGGCTCGTTGACGATGGTCTGCGGCCCTGGCTGCGGGGCCAGCGGGACAGGCTCGGTCCCGTTGCCGAGCGCCTGCCAGTAGAAGGTTCCGTCCTCGTAGACGATCCGGGCCTTGTGGCCGCCGATCCCCCCCGTGACTTCCAGATGGTGAAGGGGGCACAAAGCGACGCGGTTCGGGGCGACGACCTGGCCGACGTCGTCGGAGACGACCGTCACCCACCACGCTTTCTTGTCCTTCAGGAACGACCGGCTCCAAATGTGGTGATCCTCGAGGCCGATCCAGTGACCGCAGTCGGGAGCGGCGCAGACGTCGTTCAGGATGTACGGCCCGAGCTCCTCCGGCTCGACGGGAGTGACCATCCAGGTCGAAGTGGGCAGCAAAGTGATTTTCAAGCCTCCGCTTCGTCGCGCTGCAACAAGTCCGGCATGACGGTGTGCGCGAACGCGAGCCCGTCGTCGGTGGCCGGTCCCTCGGCGTAGCTGATCGGGAACCGCTCGCGCGAACGCTCCACGACGGCACGAGCGAACCCCTGCCGGCGCAGGCAGCGCGCCGTCCACAGGTGCGCCAGCGACTCGACCTCGCCGTCATGGTCGCGGTCGTGCAGGACCGCGAACGACACGAGGTTGCCGCTCAGCCAGCCGGTGCTCTTGTCGCTGCCGCCCGTCCACGCGGTCGGGAGGTACGCCGCGACCCAGACGCCGGCTTCCCCGGGCGCGAAGTCCCAACCGGACTCGCGTCGGTACGCCCGACCGGCCCTACCGAGCGACGACTCATCGAAGTCGCCCTCCATCTCGTAACAGAGGTCGTCGTCGTCGTACTCGACCTCCTCGTCGAACACCCAGACGCGCACGTCGGGCTTGCCCCACGTCTCCTCGGTCCAGCCGCCCGGCCAGCCGGCGAGCGGCCCGTACTCCCCGTCGTAGACGTTCTGGACCCACTCGACCCGGGTCAGCAGCTCGCTCATCACAGCGTTGTGGTCGATGGCCTTGACGGGGTAGGTGAGCCGGAGATCGTCCGGCAACAACTTGTCGACATCGGCGAGCAGCCGGATCAGGTTTCGCTGCCAGAGCGTCGTCGTCACAGGCCCGTGAACTGCGTAAAAAGTCGCCTGACCGCGAGGAAGTCCTCGAACGACTGGTCGGACAGCACGATCTCGTACTCGCCCTCCGGCGAACAGCGGACGACCGCCTGGTGGTCGCTCGGCCCGTACCCGGACTCGCGGGCCGCCTCCTCGTACGCCTTCAGCTGGATCAGCTGGTTGCGGTACACCCGCTTCGAGGTCTTGAGGTCGAACAGGTAGGTGCCGGCCGGGAACGTCGCGTAGACGGCGCCGCGCTTCGGGTAGCAGCGCGACGACAGCGTCACCGGCCCCGGCAGCACCACCCGCAGGTCGGGGCGCCCCGCGTAGCGGTGCCGCATCGACGCGACCATGAACTCGCTGAGGATCTGGTCGGCGAATGGCGTGATGTCGTTCAGGAACGCCGCCAGCCCCGTGATGTGTCCCCGCTCCCGCTCCGGGTAGAACGCCGGATCCGGGAGCCGCTTGTCCTGCTCGACCCAGTTCTCGAGCACCGTGTGGACGTTGGTGCCGCGGTCGCCGGCCAGGTCGCGGACGTGGTTGACGGTCAGTTTGTGCTGCTTGAACAGGTCGATGACATCGTCCGGGCTTGCGTCGGCAGGGAGCAGCTCGCGGGCGATCAGGTCGAGCATCCCCTCGATCCCGACTCTTTGCCCCCACCAAATAAGAGGACCCGCGTCCTTCACCAATTCGAGCACGGTCGTCACCGACGGCACCTCGACCCACTGGCTATTCGCAGGGTCACTCGAGTTCATCGGCTGCACCCACGCGAACTCAGACCAGCGCAACCGGTAACGCCTTTTCGGTTTATTCTGGAATTCGATTTCCAATCCGGACGGAGTGGCTTCAATACGCCGATCGGAAATGTCTGGGGAAACGCTAGGAAATGAATCGAGGCTAGTCATTTTCGCTCAAACGGCGCGGTGCTCACTCTTACTATGGCTCGCTTCTTCGGCTCGGTGCTTTCTGCCGCTACGGCTCGCTCTTTCCACACCGGCGCACTCTCATAGTCCGGCTCGCTCTCACAGCTCGGTGCTCTCATAGTGAACGGCTCAAGATTCAGAATGGAATATCGTCGTCGGGACCTAGCTGCGCCGACGGCGCAGGAGGCGGGGTAGTTGCACGATCGACTGCGGCCTGCTCGAGCACGGCCGCGGAACCCTGCTCGAAGAACCGGCAATAACGATCGGCAAGGCCAATGACGCCTTCGAACGAGGGATCCTTCAGGAGCCCCATTTCGGCCGTGCGGAGCGCGTGGCCGAGCGCGCTCTGCCTCATGATTTCGGCCGCCTCACTGGGATGGCGGCGTCGCAGGTACGGCTCGGCAGCGTCTGTCGGTGCCTGACGGGGGGCGGCCGGAGGAGGCGCTTGCGTTGCCGGGGCCGGCGCGGGAGCGCCCGGCAACTGCACCTGTGCTGGCGAGACCTGGTTGCCGCGAAAGTTGGTGAAACGGCCGTCGGCGGAGGTCCGTGCGGTGTACTCGATCGTGGCCGGCGTCTGCGATTGATAGAGCGAATACGCCAGATCAGCCTTCGGTCCCTCGAAAAAATCATATCTACGCCCATCGGCGCCGTTGAATTGGTGAATCGTCAGGTTGCCGGTACCGTCGCGGCGCGGGATGCTTGCCGAGCTATGGGCAGTAAACACCGTGGTCGCGGTTCCAACGGTGGTGCTGCTCTGGGTCATCTCGCCCTCCGTCTAGTCGACACTTGCAAGCGGGAACGTAACCGACCACCCAGCACGAGGTCAAGCACTCGAACTAGCTGGCGACCTAGCAGTTATCGCAATTTGCGGGAGTGCGCGAAATGGACGATATAAGCTAACGAAATCTACTGTTCGCCTCGCGGATGTACGATTCTGCCTATCGCTGCCTAGTTCTACTAACCAGATTTGTAAGTTGCATAATTATTGTCGAACTCGGAACCGCTTTAAACGCATAGGACATCGAGGCGGTCGAAGACTCCTGAAACCCAGGACGGCGGGCTCGGCGAGCCGGCGCTCGCGCCACTAGGCGCTTCCTCCACTAGGCGTCTTTTCCTGGTTCTGGGGTCCGGCGGCCCCTCGAGGCCGCCGCCGTTTCGAGCTGTTTCGACTTCTCGTGGCGAAGCGCACTTTCGCTTCGCACAGAGTAGGTTCTCTTAACCCTAGAGCGCGCTTTATGCGCTCTAGGGGAAGTAGGTTTTAACGCGTAGTTTTTAAGTACCGCGTAGTAGTCCTTCCGTAGGAAGGACCGCAAAAGAACCTAGTTCGGGCGCGCGCGCGTGTATAAGTGCGCGCGCGAGCAGTCGCCAATTCAGGCAACGAGCTTGACAGAGCCGGCGGGGCGTTTGTAGGCTGCGCGCCGTCGACCTGGGGCACCTCACCTCGGAGGTGCCCGAATTGCGAAGCAGCACCGCAAGGCAGCAGGACCGCAGGGCGAGCAGGATCCTCGTCCTGCTCGAGACACACGACTCGCCGTACGAGTCGCTGACTCCCGACCGGTCGTTCTCGGGGACGCCGGCCGGGTTCGCCGAGCCGTTCAGGATCCTCTACACCTGCGGCGTCTGCCTCGGTGAGGGCTGCGCGGTCTGCGTCAAGGGCCGCGTCGAGATCTACAGGCGCGACCGGTACGACACCGGCAACCGCTCGTATACGGAGTCGACAACCCCGGTCGTGATGCCCGCTTATGAGCTCGAACGCGCCCTCGAGCGGCTGCAGGCGCAAGCACGCGAACGGGCCGGGATCGAGGCGCCGCTGCAGTGGTACGTGATCCTCCGCAGGGCCGCCTCGAGGGATGCCAGCGGGTCCTACGCGGCGCTGAGACGCGCCCTCGAGCGTCGCCCCGTCGGCATGACCCGCCAGGCCACGATCGCCTACCTCGTCGACGTGATGCCCGAGGTCGTCCGCATTCCTCGCTGGGCGTACCTGCGCGAGCTCGACGGGCTGCGTGCCGAGGTCGAGCAGCTGCGGAAGGAGGGAATGACGGTCAGCGAGCTGGCGGCCGAGTTCGGCGTTTCACGCCGCCGCATACGCGGCTTCCTGCGCAGCGAGGTGGCGGTATGACCTGGACGGTCCGGGCGCTCTGGGTGCTCCTGTGCCTGTCGCTGGTCGCGGCGCTCTGGCTCGTCCCGAAGGCGAGCGGCGAGCACGAGAAGTGGTCAGGCCACACCGCCTCGTACTGGCATTTTCACTACAAGAAAGCACATCACTCGTTGATCGTCACAAAGCAGAAATTGCATAATCTAAGACGAGCGCATAGGCGCTCGATCGTCGTAATCCGCCCGTCGGTTTTACACGCAATCGCGCTCGCCGCCACGACGTACGGCGTCAGCTACGACGAGATGGTGACCGTCGCCCGTTGCGAGTCGGGACTTGATCCGAATTTGGCGCCAAACAGCGCCACGGCGACGGGACTTTTCCAGTTCCTTTTCTCGACCTGGGCGCACACGCCGTACGCCGGCTACTCGATCTACGACGCGCAGGCGAACGCGTTGGCGGCGGCGTGGCTGGTTCGTCAGGACGGCGGCTGGACCGAATGGGTTTGCAAGCCGTAGCACGCGGTGCCTGGGGCACCGCACCCAATCCCAGAACGACGCCCCAGGCGAAAGGAGGGTAGCGGTGGCAACCACCACTAGCGAGAACGGCAGCGAGGCTGCGGTTCTCGAGATCGACCGGATCGTTGAGGAGCGCCTCACGGTCCCGATCGTCGGCACGAGCCCGCTGATCATGCACCGGTTCAGCGAGAAGGCGCGGTTGGCGATGTTGCATGCTGCTCAGGGCAAGCGGGTTCCCAAGACGCCGAAGGATCCGCAGAGTGAATACGAGAGTGCGGCCTATCGGTTCGCGGACGGCAAGCGGTACGGGATGCCCGCCGATGCGTTCAAGCAGGCGACCGTTGCAGCGTCGCGATTCTATGGGAAAGATGTAACGCAGGTGCTGTTGCGGCAATCGCTGTTCATCGTTGGGGAGGCTGGCGACGACGGACGGGCTCTCATCGAGATCCAGGGCGCAGACCCGATCATGCGCGAGGATGTTGTCCGGGTCGGTCGCGGCGGCACGGATTTGAGATACAGGCCGTTGTTCTTCCCGTGGCACGCCACGCTTGAGGTGGTTTATTTTCCGGGCGTACTGACGCGGCAGTCAGTGCTGTCGCTGATCGATGCCGGCGGGCTCGCGGTCGGCGTCGGAGAGTGGCGGCCGGAGCGGGACGGGACGTTCGGAACGTATCGAGTTAGCCAGGACGATGACATCGAGGTACTGTCATGACGAACGAAACGCTGCGAGATATTCTGGAAGAGATCTATGCGACGCGGGGGTCTTTGACGCCCGCGATCGTTGTGGAGGAGGCGCGGCCGAGGACGCATCCGTTGCACGAGCAGGTTTTTCATGTATCGAGGACGGTGGCGGCCGAGCTGTGGTATCTCGAGCGAGCTCGCGATCTGATCCAGCGGGTCAGGATCAAATACGTGCCGCAGGACGATTCAGGACCGATGTCGATTCGGGCTTACCACAGCGTTCCGACCGACAATGGACGAGTGTTCGAGTCTGCTGATCGGATCGCAGCTGATCCGGTGATGCGCGAGATTGTTCTGCGACAAATGGATATGGAATGGCGATCGTTTCGTGGGAAGTATGAGCATTTCCAGGAGTTCAGTGAGCTAATTCGCGATGCGTTGATCGCGGGTTAATGGAACTGACATGGCTTGGTCCGGTGTGTTTCGGCTAGGTGGGTTTCGGCCGGGTTCAGCAGTCAGGGCTCGGCGTGTCGCGGTGCGGTAGGGACCGGCTAGTTGTGGCAAGGACGGCGGGGCAGTCGTGGTCCGGTTCGGCGTCGTTTGGCGTGTCGCGGCGTTGCCAGGTAGGGCCGGGTGGGGCTCGGCCGGGTTCGGCAGGTCCGGTCCGGCGAGGTCTGGAAGAGGCTAGGTGTGTCACGGCGCGGTCCGGCATGGCAGTCTGGGCGCGGTTTGGCTTGTCCAGGTGCGGCTCGGTGCGGATGGGCCTGGCGTGGATAGTCAGGGTGTGGCTGGGCAGTCGCGGTCTGGTTTGTCTGGGGAGCGAAGGGTGCGAGCTAGCTGCCGTCCGCCGTGGGTGGTAGTGTTTCTAGTCCGCCCTGCCGCTTGCGGCCCCTGAGTTCGGCTTAGGGTAAGAAATGGGTGAGTATGAAGGGTGCTCCCGCCTCCCTGTAAACCGCTAAGACGAAAGTTCGCGTTTCATGCGCGCAGCGCGAGCCCGGTGGCGTATACGCCAGGGGCCGCCCCGTATACGGAACGGCCTCTCTGGTGATTACAGGGATTTTAGTAGTTCTGGCCTTTTAGCTCATCGCTGTCCGTAGGTGTCGTCTGCGTCGACCGGGACGTTATAGAGCGCTTCGGGATCGTAACTGTGACACGGACCGAGCCGACCCTCGTCGCCGATATGCCACCGGTCGAGGTCGCCAGCCCGGACGTAGGCGGTTATCTCTTCCCAGCAGACGGCGTAGCGTGTCTCGGTCCGGCTGTGAAGCCAGAACATGATCCCGGAGCCGACGGCGACCACGAGCAGGAACGCGACGAACCCCTTGACCCAGCTCATGACCGTTCCCGCTCGAGCCATTGCTCGACGGCAAGCCGGATCGAGCTTGTGAGGCTCCGCCCTGTCGAGGCGGCGTATACCTTCAGTTCCTCGGCGAGTCCCACGGGAAGCCGGACGTTCACCTGGACCGAGCCGGCGTCACTGCGTGGGGCTGCCGGGACGGCAACCTCGCGTCTCTGCGCGGTACTTCCAGGGTCGATCGCGGCCCACGCCCGGGCCAGTGCTTGTTGACGTGAGTCAGACACAGTTGCCCCCTAGTCTGGTTGGTCGGAGCATGACGCTCCGCGACGCCCCGCCCAGGAGCGGGGCTACGCGCAGAGTCATCTAGTGGCGGGTCTCTTCGATCGAATCGCGCAGCCTTTGCAGGTGTCGCTCAAACCGCTTCTGTGAGTACTTAGTGCGGTCGTAACGGCCGATCGCCACAGCGGCCCCGGACATCAAGAGCAGAAACAGTCCGCGCAGCCCCACAAGAACAAGCGACACCCCGCCGCCAACGACAACTACCGCCACGACATACGACGCGACGGATGCTCCCAAAGCATGCATGACGATGACATCCTCCCTACAACAGTGGTCTGGTACCAGCCATACTAGCACGTACTAGCACAGGGACAAGGGACACAAATGAGCCAACATGCGCTGTAGCGCCACACGCAAAGACGGCCAACCATGCGGCGCCACAGCCGTACGCAACGGGCTATGCGCAGGCCACGCAGGACTAGGACTCGCGGCCTCAAAAGAGGCCGCCGAAGCCGCCAGCGCCCTCGGACACAAAGCCAGGGCGGAAAGGACGAGCAAGGCGAGAAAGACAGCAAGCCAGGTGTACAGGGAGGCCGTAGAGCGTCACGCGGCCGAATGCGTCCGCGTGCGCGTCGCGATCATGCGCGACGAGTCGGCGCCTGCGATCGCGCGTCTTCAGGCGATGGAGCAGCTCGAGAACCGCGCCCTGGGCCGCGCGGTTCAGCCGACCGAGGACCTGACTCCGAAGACTCCCGAGACGGTCGATCAGATCAGAGCTCTAAGCCCGGAGGAGAGGCGGGCTCTACTCAGAGACCTCGAGTCGCGGCTCGGCGTACCCAAGCTCCGCGACGCGGGCTAGTTCGTTTGCCACTCGTTTGCCACGAGTCCGCAAACCCTCTGTTCGAGCCGATCCCGAAGCCACGTTCATCTCTGAGGGATGGACGCATGAGGGCTGCTCGTGCGTCTTAGGGATGGTCGGCTGGGCGCCCGAGCGCTCGGGCGCCTTGTTCCGCTCGGGCGCCTTGTTCCTCGCGCGCGCGTGTAACTAGGCGGCGAGGCGCGCGTGCCGCCGGCGGGGGCGGGGGGGTACCCCCGCGCGGCGCCGTTCGCGCGCGGGGCCGTCACCGGGGCCCCCCACCTTACGAACCTGACACCCCGTGAGACTTCTTGTGACAGATCGCACGATCACTGTCTGACAGGCGCTGGTTCGTCTAAACGTTTCGGGGTGGGGTTATACGAATGGCGAAGAAGGAGATGTACGCGCTACGGGTGTCTTCCGAGCAGCTTGAGCGCTGGCGAGGGGCTGCTGCGGCCGAGGACCTGGCGGTGTCTGAGTGGATTCGGCGGGCGTGTGAGGTTGCGGTCGGCGACGGTGCGCCCGTTTTGTCGGTTGTGAGAGCCGAAGCGGAAGTGAAGACTGCGCAGCCGGCGAAGCCGGCGGCCGTGTCCGTGTCGGTTCTCCCGAGCTCGTCAGTGGTGAAAGAGGATCAGTGTCCGCGTTGGTTTCATCACAAGAAGGGCACGATCTGTAAGTTGTGCGGGTTCTACTAGTTCGCTCGGTCCCATCGGTGCTCTCCGTGCGTCGGCTCGCTCCTCGAAGAGGGTGCTCTTCCGTTCGCTGGCTCGCTCCTGATCGAGTGGTGTTCTCCCGGTAGACGGCTTCGCACCTGACGACGACGGCGCTTTTGCGCCGCCGCCGGCAGGCTCGCTCTCGTCCGATGGTGCTCTCGGGCCCAAGGGCTCGCTTCAGCTCTACGATGCTCTCCTCCTTCGAGGGCTCGCTCGGGGGAAACGGCGCGCTCCCGTAATTCGGCTCGCTCCCTGACGGTGGTGGCGCCGAAGGTGGCGCCGCCGCCAGGTCGGTCGCTCCCGGATCATGGTGCTCTTCACGAGACGGGCTCGCTCGTGTCCATCGGTGCTCTCACAGAACACGGCTCGCTC
>Ga0126383_10000597_pt1 | contig 20521 bp, 17 predicted proteins | sample PanSoiMetPlot_35_FD_96882 | JGI IMG/M metagenome (GOLD analysis project Ga0126383, IMG submission 96882) | Tropical forest soil microbial communities from Panama - MetaG Plot_35 | ecosystem: Environmental > Terrestrial > Soil > Tropical forest > Bulk soil | place: Panama | collected 2016-02-17
GATAAAAGCGATTTCCGGAATGTCGTGCCTCGCTTCACGGCGGAGAACCGAAAGGCGAATCAGGCTTTGGTGGACCTGGTCGGCACATTTGCGCAACAGAAGAAAGCGACGCCTGCGCAGATCGCGCTCGCCTGGCTGCTCGCGCAGAAGCCCTGGATCGTGCCGATTCCCGGCACAACGAAGCTGCATCGCCTCGAAGAAAACCTCGGAGCCGCCGGCGTCGAACTTACACCTGACGATCTCCGCCACATCGAAAGCGCCGCATCAAAGGTTACAGTGCAAGGAGCCCGGTACCCGGAGCATCTGCAGAAAATGGTCGGCCGCTAACGAGGTCGACCGAAACTAGCTTTTCCGTTCTAGAGGTTTTGGCAAAAAGAAGATCAAGCTTGGGTGAAGGAGTTCGGAAAGTGGAAATCAAAAGAGTTGGCTCGCAGGCCTCAGCCAAGGGTCCGGCAGAGTGGTTCACGGGCACGGTACGGATCGACCCACTCTTTCAGGCGCCCGATCCGGCGTTTGTGCAAGGCGCCAGCGTGACGTTCGAGCCCGGGGCGCGGACGGCGTGGCATATGCATCCACTCGGTCAGGCGCTAATCGTCACTGGGGGCTGCGGCCGTGCACAACGCTGGGGAGGGCCGATCGAGGAGATCCGGCCTGGTGACGTGGTCTGGTTCTCGCCAGGCGAGAAGCATTGGCACGGAGCCGCGCCGACCACGCCCTTGACGCATATCGCCATTCAGGAAAAGAAGGACGGCAAGGTGGTCGAGTGGATGGAACTCGTAAGCGACGAACAGTACAGTAAGCATTGAAAGGAATTTCGGGAAACAATCACCGGCGAGACAGGAGGACACATGCCAGCACAGAAAGATGCTCTGAAAGATCGGCTTTCGCGATCCCTAGAGATCAATATCACTGTGACCGGCAGAAAGTCCGGGCGCGCCATCTCAATTCCAGTCTGGTTCGTATTGGACGAAGGCAAGCTCCACCTCCTGCCGGTCGAGGGGTCGGAAACACAGTGGTACAAGAATGTGCTCAAGAACCCGTTGATTCGGATACACGCACATGGTGCGCAGGGTGAATTCAATGCTGCCCCCATCACTGACTCCAAAAAGGTATCCTCGGTAGTCGAGAAGTTTCGTGCCAAGTACGGGGCCGGTGACGTGAAGAAATACTATTCAAAGTTCGACGTTGCCCTTCTAGTCCAGTTGCGCTGATGGTGGTGCTTCACCGCTTCACGGAAGATGCATGTTCGCCGGGTGTGCTCCGCATCGTTGTGGTGGCGACTATGATGGGTTTCTTTTGTACTCCACAGCCAGGAAGCAAGCATTCTTCGTATTGTTAGCTGAGCAGGAAGACCAACCCAAACAGGTTACATTCTCAAAGAATGCGCTGGAACCACAAAGCGGACCTTCCAGGGACGCATTGCAGAAGGCCGCTAACGAAGTAATCCGAAGAACTGATGTATCCAATTGAGGCGGGCAGCGTTGACGTGCAAATTCTACTGAGGGCGGGGTATGATACCAACCTCGAAGTCCCCGAGAGTCCAAGCCAACGGGAAGGCCAGCCATGGCTCACCGCTTCACTATCGGCGTCGAAGAAGAATTCCAGATTATTGATCCCGCGACGTGCGAGCTGCGTTCGCACGTCAGCCAGCTGATTTCACAGGCCTCAGCGGACATTGCGGAGCAGGTCAAGCCGGAATTACACCAATCCATCGTGGAAACCGGGACACGCATTTGCGAGAGCGTCGGCGACTTGCGCATCGAGATGCATCGCACACGCGGAGAACTCGTTGCCGCAGCGGAACGCGCCGAATTGCAGGTGGCTGCGGCAGGGACGCATCCGTTTTCGAGCTGGATTGACCAGGTCATCTCACCCGGGGAGCGCTACGAACATATCGTCGAGGAGATGGGCCAATTGGCGCGGTCACTGCTGATCTTCGGCATGCACGTGCACGTGGCCATGCCAGACCGGCAGACCACGATCGACTTGATGAACGGCGTGCGTTACTTTTTGCCGCACCTGCTGGCACTTTCGACGAGTTCGCCATTCTGGATGGGCCGAAACACGGGATTGAAGTCGTTCCGCACAACGGTATTTCGCAGGTTCCCGCGGACAGGCGTGCCAGAACAGTTCGAATCGTGGAGCGCGTACGAGAATTTCGTCAATCTGCTGGTGAAACTGCACTGTATCGACAACGGCAAGAAAATCTGGTGGGACGTACGCCCGCACCCGATGTTCGGCACGCTGGAATTCCGCATGTTCGACGTGTGTACCAAAGTCGAAGAGGCGGTAGCCATTGCGGCGCTGGCGCAAGCGATCATCGTGAAACTGCACCGGCTGTACACCTACAACCAGAGCTGGCGGTTGTATCGGCGTGCGCTTATTGAAGAAAACAAATGGCGGGCGGCGCGCTATGGGATCGATGGCAAGCTGATTGACTTCGGGAAGGAAGCGGAAGTGGACATGCGGCAACTGATTCCGGAATTGCTGGAACTGGTGGACGATGTGGTGGACGACCTGGGGAGCCGCAGCGCCGTCGAATACGTGCATACCATCTTGAAAGAAGGAACCAGCGCAGACCGGCAACTGCGAGTTTATCGAGAGACGGGTGATTTGAAAGCCGTGGTGCGCCATCTGGTGGCGGAGACGCGCGGCGTGACGGAGCCGCGAACTTCATCGGCGCATGCAGTGAACTAGCACGATTAAAGGCGAGACAGTTCCACAGTTTCCTGACAGGAGAACGCAAATGAAAAAGATTGGCCTTCTCTGCGGGCGGGAATACAGCTTTCCTCCGGCGTTTATTGTGCGCGTGAACGAGCTTGGCAAGAAAGACGGTGTAGCCGCAGAATTCGCGAAGTTGGGCGGCACCCGGATGGGCGAGGCTGCGAAGTACAGCGTGATTGTCGACCGAATTTCCCATGAGGTCGAGTATTACCGGGGATTTTTGAAGCACGCTGTGCTCCAAGGCACATACGTCATCAACAATCCGTTCTGGTGGACCGCGGACGACAAGTATTTCAATTATTCCGTGGCGGCGAAACTCGGAATCGCCATTCCCAAGACTGTGCTGCTCCCGCAAAAAGGGTATCCCAGTGATGTGGACATCACTTCGGAATCGCTACATAACCTGGAGTATCCCCTGGATTGGGATGGGATGCTGGATTTCGTCGGGCGGCCGGCGATTCTCAAACCTTTCTCAGGCGGAGGTTGGAAACACGTCTACAAGGTCAACAACAAGCAGGAGTTGCTGGCGGCGTACGACCAGACCTCGCCGTACTGCATGACGCTGCAGGAATTCATCGATTTCACGCAATACGTGCGCTGCTTCACCTTTGGAAAGACGGACATCATTCCCGTTCACTACGATCCAAAGGAACGCAAATATCTGGTCGACCATACCTACTTAACGTCGGAACTGGGCGTGCGCATTGTGAAGGACGCGCAAACCATCAACCAGGCGCTCGGGTATGAAATGAATACGATCGAATTCGCCATCAAACATGGGATTCCTTACGCCATCGATTTTCTGAATCCTGCGCCGGATTTCGAGCGCGACCGCATCACGGAGTTTTATTTCGAGCTGGTGGTGGAGAAAATGGCGCGGCTGGTGATTGATCGCGCGCTGCATGGACAAGCTTATTCTCCCTGGCCGCGCTGGGAGGAAATGTTGGGAATTGGCGCCGCGGCGGGATTCACAGGAGCGCCGAAGAGCGCGACCTCGGGACAAAAGTCGGCAGTCGTCCTGGCGTCGGGTTCGGCGCAAGGGTCGTGAACGTTGAGTACGGCTCTGACACCGTCGGTTTTGCCTCCTTCGCCCGCGGAAGACTGGCATGAAATCCTGAAGCCGATGCTTCTGCGCATGCCCGCGCTTCCGGAAGATTTGTTTCGACGAATGCGCAGGGCGAAGTTAACTTTTGGGGATCGCGTCCACTGTCCTTTCTTGCGGCCGTTTTTTCTGTCCCCTGAAGACGAAGAACGCGTGCGAACCGTTGCGGAAACTATCGCCGAGCTTGGCGAACGAGTGGTGACTGCAGCCTTAAGCGACAAACACGTTTTCGCGCAATTGCATCTACGCGAAGAAGAGGAGCGGCTGGCGCGCATTCCCGTGGGCTTCGGCCCAGCGAGCACGGCGTCGCGGCTGGACGCATTTTTGCTGCCCGATTCGCTGAAATTTGCGGAATATAACGGAGAATCGCCTGCGGGCGCGGGCTACGCAGAGACGCTCGCGGAAATTTTCAATGAACTGCCGATGATGGGACAGTTCGCCAGGAAATACGAAGTGCGCCGCTATGCGCTGAGCGCGAAGCTGCTCGATGCGCTGCTGCAGAGTTACAGGGACTGGGGCGGTTCGGCCCAGAAACCGCAAGTCGCCATCGTGGACTGGGAGGGAGTTCCAACGTGGAGTGAATTTGAGATTTTGCAAGAGCGCTTCGAAAAAATGGGGATTCCCACGCTAATTGCCGACCCGCACCAGCTCGAATGGGACGGAAAATCACTGGTCGTTGAGGAAAAGAAAATTGATCTGGTCTACCGGCGGGTCCTAATCAATGACATTGTCGCCAAGGCGGTGGAATGCTCGGCGCTGGTCAAGGCGTACACGGCGGGAGCCGTGTGTGTCGCGAACAACTTTCGCTGCAAGATTCCGCATGTAAAGGCGTTTTTCGCGGTGCTCACGGATGAGCAAAATGGAGGGCTCTTTTCCCTTGGCGAGCGCGAGTTGATTCGCAAGCACATCCCTTGGACGCGCGTGGTCGCTGATGTTCAGACAGCGCATTACGGAGACCACGTGGAGTTGCTCGCGTTCATTCGCAAGGAACGCGAGAACCTTGTGCTGAAGCCCAGCGATGAGTACGGGGGCTCAGGCGTCACACTGGGATGGGAAACCAGCGAGGCTGCGTGGGATGAAGCCATCGAGCGCGCGCTCACGGCAAAAAACGGCGCTTGGATCGTACAGGAGCGGATTCCCATTCGTCGCGAAGTGTTTCCTTACATTGCGCAGGCCGGCCGAGTGGATTACCGCGACATGCTGGTGGACTTCGCGCCCTACTTGTTCCGCGGAAAACTTTGTGGGTTTCTCACGCGCCTCAGTTCAACAGGACTTGCAAATGTGACCAGCGGGGGCGGACAGGTGCCCGCGTTTCGTGTTAGCCCCAAAAGCGTGACCTCCAACTAGCTGGGAGGGACTCGAACTGCCCGTGTATTCGGCAGTTGCTGGAAGGCAGCACGCGAAATGACCTTCGCTAGAAAATCTGGCTGATTCCAGTAGAATTATCTAGATGGACTTCGGTGCTCCCAATCCAGAGCTGATGCCCGGCGCGCGAAACGCCGTCGAAACGTGTCTCGATGTACGTATGGGCGAGGAGGTCGCGCTGATTGCCGACGAGGCGAGCCGCGCGGTGGCAGCGAGTATTGCAGCTGCGCTCGATGAGCGCAAGGCACGTTGCGCGGGACTCTTGCTTGAAGCTCTCGGCCCGCGGCCGATGACCGCAGCGCCGGCGGAGGTTCTGAACGCGCTGGAAACGGCGGACGCCGGCGTGATGTGCATGACGCCACAGCTAGGAGAGCTCGCTGCGCGCATGGCTATCGTACGAGTGGTCGAGCGCCGCCAGATTCGCTACGCGCACATGGTGGGCGTGACGCCTCAGATCATGCAGCAAGGCATGCGGGCGGATTATCGAATGGTGGATCGCTTGAGCGAGAAGCTGCGCCAGCGTATGTTGCGCGCAAAAACGTTGACGGTCAAGACAGAAGCGGGCACCGAGTTTGCCGCGCACTTTGACCGTAGGCTTGATTGGGTGAAAACCAGCGGGCTAATCAACCCACGCTACTGGTCGAACCTTCCGGCCGGGGAAGTTTTTACGACACCCGCAACCGTGGATGGCACCTTTGTTTGCGACGCAAGCGCAGGCGATCATTTCAACCAAAAATACGGAGACTTACAGTCCACGCCGCTCATGCTGACCATTAAGGCTGCGCGGCTAGTGGGTGTCGAATGCGCGCGCAAGGAGTTGGAGCAGGAATTCTGGGAGTACTGCCACACGGATGAAAACAGCGACCGGGTCGGCGAGTTGGCGTTCGGAACTAATCTCGGACTGACCGAAATGATCGGCGTCCTGCTTCAAGATGAGAAGTTCCCTGGCGTTCACCTTGCCTTTGGAGACCCCTATGGCAGCCAGACGCACGCCGACTGGAAATCCACCACGCACGTAGATGTGCTTACTCGCAAGTGCGACGTCTGGATCGATGACGACCAGGTCATCGAAAAGGGCCGATACCAGCTCGACCACCTCGGGCTTTCATAATTCACCAGCCGCGTCGAATCATTCCGCTGGTGACCGTCTCATGTCTGCTTCCGGAGATTGTGTAATATCTTGCTTAGGCAGTGCGTAGTTCTTTCAAGAGACACCGACATTCCTGCAAGGAGCCAATGATGCGGAACCAAATTGTGGGCACAACCATGCCGGTCCTGGAGTTCGTGCTGGATCCGAATGATTCCATCATTTCGGAGGCTGGCCAGCGTTCCTGGATGGGCAGGTAAATTCAGATGACGACGCATACGCAGTTTGGCGGCGGGGGAGGTGTCCTGGGGGCGTTAAAGCGCGTTGTGGGCGGCGGAACGCTCTTTATGACCGAGTATCGCGCTATGGGAAGACCTGGCGAACTCGCGTTCGCCACGAAGCTCCCCGGACATATTGTGCCCATCGAGGTTGGACCTGGCCGCGAATATATGATCCACCGCCACGGATTTCTTTGCTCGACGCCGCAGGTGCAGATTGGCGTTGGGTTCCAACAGTCGCTGGGGGCGGGAATCTTTGGAGGAAGCGGGTTCGTACTGCAGCATGTCGGCGGGCAGGGAACAGCTTGGATCGAGCTGTCCGGAGAACTGATCATCAAAGATTTGCAAGCCGGCGAGACGCTCCGTGTCCATCCGGGCCATGTCGGGGCATTCCAGACCAGCGTGAATTTCCAAATCACCACAGTGCCCGGGATCAAAAACCTGATCTTTGGCGGCGATGGAATTTTTCTGGCGTCCTTGACGGGACCGGGCCGCGTTTGGCTGCAGACCCTGCCCATCGCCAAACTGGCACATGAGCTGATGGAATACATGCCCATCGCGTCCAACAAGGCCGTGCAAGGAGGAGTCGTTGGAGGAATTATAGGCTCCATCCTGGACTCGTGACTAATAAGCAGGGAGCGAGGAAGGCCTGGCGGCTGCAGCCCTTGTCAGCGGCCAAGATCGTCAGAAAAGGCGCGAGATGTACTCCCGCATCTGGTGCTTCCAATACGGCCAGTCGTGGCCGCCTTGCGGGCCCCAGTTGTCGAGCGAGTGGCGAATCCCCTTGCTGGAAAGCACTTCGGACAGACGGTAGGTTGGTCCGCTGTTTTCCCATGGCCCCGTGCCCGTAGTGATGTGTATGTCGCAACTGCCGATCTGCTCGTAAAACCACGGATCGCTCATGTTCGAAAGATAATCGACGGGATTGTTGAAATAAAAATTGTCGTCGTACATGCCGTCCATAAAATTACGCACGTCGTAGACGCCGGACATGGCGAAGCAGCGCTTGATCACATCGGGATGCTTGAAGAGCGAGTTTGCGGAGTGGTAAGCGCCAAAAGACGCGCCCATCGTGGAAATGGCGATGCCCTGCGTTTGGCAATTGCTCCAGATGAAAGGTACGACTTCTTCGCGCAAGTAGGAATCGAACACCGACTGCACATAGCTACGATGAAAAGGATGCGCGCCTTTGTTGTAGAAGCTGAGCCCATTGATTGAATTCACGGTGAAAACTTTGACCTTGCCACCTTCGATGAAATCGCCGAGGGCATCCACCAAACCCTGGCCTTCAAGTTCCCATTCGTCACCGGCGCTAGTGGGAAATCCCAGCAGCGGCGAGCCCCAGTGGCCGTAGACCACAACGCCTAGCTCCAGGCCAAGCCGCTGGGAATACCAGCGCTGATATTCGCGTTTCATCGTTTCCTCTTGCTTGCCGCGGGGAGAGAAAGTATGCCAGCATGGGCGGGTTTCGAGCAATGAGCCAACGAGATTGCTGCGCAGCGTGAGCGCCGCGGTTGGCGGCATCTCTATTGGTGAGAGCATCAAATTCAAAAACAGGAGCCAACATTCATGGCTGCATCTACACCGACTTTCCGGCCTAACCCCGATCGCATTTTCAATACCATGATCGCGTTTCAGGATACGGAAGCGCTGAAAGCGGCAATTGAACTGGACATTTTCACAGCAATCGCGGATGGCGCGAATACTGCCCCGTTGCTCGCGGCGAAAACAGGAACCTCCGAACGCGGCGTTCGCATCCTGTGCGATTTCTTCACGATCCGGGAGTTTCTAACCAAGCAGGGAGATCAATATTCGCTTACGCAGGAGTCCGCGATCTTTCTGAATCGCCATTCTCCAGCATGCTTGGCCTCGATGATCAATTTCATCGCGAGTCCGTGGGCCAGAAATAATTACGCGACGCTGGCGGCGGCCGTTCGCAAGGGCGGCACGGCAAACCAGATGGGAGACCATACGAAGCCGCACGAAGACCTGTGGGTCAATTTTGCGCGATCGATGGCCCCGCTGACCGTGCCGGCGGCGGAGTTTATCTCGGGACTGACGGGCGCTGCGGAGTGCAAGGCTTGCAAAGTGCTGGACATTGCCGCTGGGCATGGAATGTTTGGGATCATCGTGGCGAAGAACAATCCCAACGCGCAGATAGTGGCCGTGGACTGGCCCGCGGTTCTGGAAGTAGCGAAGGAGAATGCCGCGAGATTCGGCGTGGCGGACCGCTACACCACGCGGCCGGGCAGTGCGTTCGACGTCGAGCTTGGCGACGGATACGATTACGTGTTGCTGACGAACATATTCCACCACTTCGATGCACCCACTTGCGAAAAACTGATACGTCGCGTTCATGCGGCTTTGAAACCCGGCGGAAAGGCCATTACCTTGGAATTTGTTCCGAACGAGGACCGTGTGTCGCCGCCCATGGCGGCAGCTTTCAGCATGGTGATGCTTGCCAGCACGGACTCCGGCGACGCTTATACTTTTGCGCAATATGAGAAGATGTTTGGAAATACAGGGTTCGCGAAAACGACCTTGCATCCGATTCCAAACCTGCCGCAACAGGTCCTGGTATCCGAAAAACAGGGATAGTCATGAAGAAAAAAACAAAGCCGGCGCCGAAGAAAAAAAAGGTCTCGAAAACTGCATCGGGCCGCAACGACAAAGCACTTCGCGAGCACCTCGTCTACCTTTTGAAGGGCGGCGGTGCGCATGTCCATTTCATGGATGCCGTGGAAGGATTCCCCGAAGCGAAGCGCGGCGCGTTCATCGCAGACCTGCCGCATACCGGATGGCAACTGCTGGAGCATTGCCGAATCGCGCAGTGGGACATTCTGGAATTCAGCCGGAATGCCAAGCATGTCTCTCCCGGATTTCCCGAGGGCTACTGGCCGAAAACGCCCGGGCCTACGGATGCGGCTGCGTGGGACAAGTCGTTGGAGGCATTTCAGCGCGATTTGGACGAAATGGTCGGCCTCGTGAAAAACCCAAAGACGGATTTGTGCGCAACGATTCCTCACGGCGATGGGCAAACCATTTTGCGCGAGGCTCTGCTGTTGGCCGACCACAACGCCTATCATCTCGGTCAGCTCGTTGACCTGCGGCGCGCACTGGGCGCCTGGCCTCAGCAATAGACGGCATACTTGCAAGTTTCTCAGATGGCGGTACGATGTTGGCTGGCTATAGCGGCCCCGTGTTCATTTTGAACTCGAGGCGGAACGAGGAAGCATGATTGACATTCAGAATATCTCTGGGAACGAGCAAGAATTCTCAGGTAGCCGGCGCGGATTTTTGAAAGGCATGCTCGGCGCAGGTGCTTTTGTCTTGAGCGTACGCTGGATGCCGGAAGAAGGCTTTGCCGCCACAGGAAACCCCAGTCCCGCGGAAGCGATGAGCAAGGCAGCGCTGCAACCAAGCGTTTACTTGGCGATTGATACGGATGGGACGGCCTATGTCGTGGCCCATCGCTCCGAAATGGGCAACGGCGTGCGCACATCCTTGCCGCGCATTGTCGCCGATGAACTCGACGCGGACTGGGCGCGCGTGAAAGTTGTTCAGGCCACTGGCGACGAAAAATATGGAGATCAGGACACGGACGGCTCGCATTCGGTGGTGAGTTTTTTCATGCCCCTGCGCGAAGCGGGGGCGACAGCGAGGCTGATGCTGATTCGCGCGGCGGCGCGGCATTGGTATGTGCCGGAAGGGGAATGCTCCACGGAATTGCATAACGTTATCCACAAAGTGACCGGGAAGAAGCTCGGATATGGAGAACTGGCGCCGGCTGCGGCAAAACTGGACGTGCCGAAGAAAGAGGAGCTGAAGCTCAAGCCGCGTAGCGAGTGGCGGTACATCGGAAAAGATTCAGCGGGTTACGACCTCAAGGATTTGTGCACGGGCAAAGGAGTTTTTGGCCAGGACACGCACATGGAAGGAATGCTGTACGCCAGCGTGTTGCATCCGCCGGTGCTTGGCAGCACGGTGAAATCCGTTGACGACAAGGCCGCGCTTGCCGTCCACGGCGTAAAGCAGACCGCGACGATTGACACTTTCAAGCCGCCGGTTCTGTACCAGGCGCTCGGCGGAGTGGCTGTCCTTGCAGACAACACCTGGGCCGCGATGCAAGGAAGAAAGAAACTCAAGGTCGATTGGGAGGAGAGTGGGCACCGCGTCTTCAATTCCGGCCGGTATCGCAAGGAATTGGAGGAGACCGCACGAAAGCCCGGAAAAGTCGTTCGCGAAGTAGGAAACGTGGACACAGCGTTTGCGCAAGGCGGAAAAGTCATGGAGGCCCAATACTACGCGCCGTTGCTGGCGCATGCTTCGATGGAGCCCCCCGCGGCGCTGGCGATTTACCGCGACGGGAAAGTAGAAGCTTGGGCGCCCACGCAAAGCCCGGTGGGCGCACGCGACGCGATAGCAGCCGCAGTCGGTGCGAAAAAGGAAGACGTGACGGTGAACGTGACGCTTCTGGGCGGGGCTTTTGGCCGCAAGTCGTTCCCGGATTACGCCGTGGAAGCGGCAGTGCTCTCGAAGAAAACCGGTAAACCTGTGAAGGTAGTCTGGAGCCGTGAGGACGACATCAAATTCGATACGTACCACTCTGTATCGGCAATGTACATGAAGGCCACTCTCGGTGCGGATGGAAAGCCCACGGCTTGGCTTCAGCGCACCGTCTTCCCTCCCATCGGTTCGACGTTCAATGCCGATGCGGTCTATTCCGATGCCGGCGAACTGGGGCTGGGCTTCTCGGACCTTCCGTTCGCGATTCCGAATCATCGCTCAGAAAACGGCCCGGCCACCGCGCACGTGCGAATTGGATGGTTCCGCTCCGTGGCGAACATCTATCATGCGTTCGCGATTCAGTCGTTTGCCGATGAACTGGCGCACGCCGCTGGAAAGGACCCGCTCGAGTATCAGCTTCAACTCCTGGGGCCAGACCGCATAGTTCCAAAGAGTGATCTGCCCAAGGACTATGAGAATTATGGACAGCCTTACGATCAGTATCCCATTGACACCGCGCGATTCCGCCGCGTGCTGCAGACCGTCGCGGAAAAATCCGGCTGGGGCAAGAAAAAACAAGGGAATGGATTTGGCATGGGTTTGGCCATGCACCGAAGTTTCCTGACGTACGCCGCGACCGTTGCGCAGGTTCAGATCGACGACGCCGGGAAAGTACGCGTTCAGCGGGTGGACACAGCGCTGGATGCCGGCACAGTGGTCAACCCAGAAATGGCGCGGAACCAGTTTGAAGGCGCGGCGGTGATGGGGACGAGCATCGCGTTCTTCGGAGAAATCACTGCGACCAACGGAGTCATCGACCAGTCCAACTTTGACACTTACCCCGTGGCGCGAATGAATACGGCACCCCGCGAAATTCATGTTCATATCGTGGAAAGCGACGCTCCTCCAGGAGGTATTGGCGAACCTGGACTTCCCGCGATTGCGCCAGCGCTTTGTAACGCAATCTTCGCCGCAACGGGCAAGCGCATTCGCGAACTGCCACTGTCAAAAGCGGGCTTGGCATAGAGTTTTTTACTCGGAAGGTGCCCGGCTGTAATCCCAACTTACGGTGGCGTCAAGTCTGCACAGGGTCTTGCCCCATGAGACTTCTGGTGCGAGCAAACAGCTTTACGCGCGATGTGCTTGTGGGCGCGCCCTTCATGACATACATTTCACCCGGGAGAATATCGCGCCATTGGCAACGAAAAGTCGTTCGTCCCCAGGCACGAGTGCTCTAGGTATCCTGCTCTGTTTCTTTTTTTCTGGTGCGGCAGGCCTCATTTACCAAGTGGCCTGGAGTAAGTCCCTCGGACTGATCTTCGGACATACGGTCTATGCCATTTCAACCGTGCTTGCGGTGTTCATGGCGGGCTTGGCGGCGGGAAGCGCTTATATTGGCCGCTGGGGGCAGAATCACGCAAAGCCCATAACCCTGTACGCTCAGCTCGAGTTGCTCGTTGCCGCCGCGGGTGCCCTCTCGGTCGCAGGCCTGGTTGCCGTCCGTTGGTTTTACCTGGCTATCTATCCCACGTTTGTCGGTCTTCAACCCTTTCTGCTTGGCCTAAGATTCTTTGGCGCCGCGCTGGTTCTGTTTATTCCCACATTCTTAATGGGTGGAACGTTCCCCATCCTGGTTCGAGGCATCACGCAGCGTTCTGCCGAGCTAGGCATTCGCGTCAGTTTGCTTTATTGGGTTAACACACTCGGTGCGGTTGTGGGGACATTGACCGCCGGATTCGTGCTCCTCCCTGCAGTCGGTCTGCGCATTACCATTACCTGCGCCGCTGTTGTGAACCTCGTAGCCAGTTTAATCGCTTTCCGGGTTGCAAAAAATGCAGACACCACACCGACCGCAACGGGTTCACCCGCAAAGCCGCCTTCCGCCGCGCGGGAAGCGGCACTGAGCAGTCCAATCTTCTTTCTTTTCCTATTTGCGGTGGTCGGCGGAACTGCGTTCGCCTACGAAATTGCTTGGACGCGCCTCTTGGCGATCACGATTGGCAGCTCCACTTACGCGTTCACACTGATGCTGGGAGCATTCCTGCTGGGCTCAATGATTGGCAGCCTCTTGTTTCAGCGCTACTCCGCGCGCTCGCCTGGTGTCTCGCTTGCAACGTTCTCCCGCACGCAAACCTGGACAGCCGTTGCGGCACTTTCTTCCTTGATTCTCTTTGCCTGGATCACCTCCCTTGTTCCGCTCGTTCTCCGCCTAACCCACCAGACTTTCGGCGGGCTGCTTCTAGCGCAATTTGTGACGTCTGCCCTGACGGTTTTACCTATTGCCATTGTGTTTGGTTTTAATTTTCCCGCGGTTGTCATTTTGATTGCGCGTACGGGAGGAGATAACTCCAGCGAGTCCGCAACGGTCGGGAAGGCATATGCGGCAAACACCCTCGGCGCTATCGTGGGATCCCTTCTGACCGGATTCTTTCTTGTTTCCTGGATAGGGAACTTTCGGGTTGTGGCCTTCACAGCGGCGGTGAATCTTCTACTGGCAGTCGTGCTGGAGTTGCGTTCGTCGCGGCGTAGCATCCTGACTCTCGCGACGAACGCTATCTGCCTTCTGGCAGCGATTCTCGTCGGAGCTTCTTCATTTTTCTACAGCAAGTCGCTGATGTCGCTCTCGGCCTTGCTCTACGGCAACTCGTACCAGGGACGTCTCACGCTGAGCGAAATCGCCGAAACCAACGATCTCGTGTTCGCGGCAGATGGCGTCAACGACTCGATTAGCGTATTGCGCTCGGATAATTACGTGGCTCTTCGCGTAAACGGCAAGACGGACGCGTCAACTGGCGACGCTCGCACGCAACTTCTACTGGGTCATTTGGGAGGTGCGCTTCATCCGTCGCCGCGCCGCGTCCTGATCGTCGGGTTTGGGAGCGGCATGACGGCGTCCGCGGTGGCCCGCTATCCCGACGTCGAAAGAATTGATTGTGTCGAGATCGAGCCCGCGGTGATTCGCGCCGCCCCGCTTCTAGAAAAACTCAACCGCGGCGTACTAAACGATCCTCGTCTTCATGTCATTTTCGATGACGCGCGAAGCTTTCTGCTTACTTCGCGCGAGAAGTACGACCTCATCGTCTCCGAGCCGTCGAACCCCTGGATCGCTGGAATCGCAACGCTTTTCACTGCGGAGTATTACACCGCCGTGCGCAAACGGCTTGCCCCGGGCGGAATGTTCGTGCAGTGGGTTCAGTCCTACTCGCTTGCGCCGGCTGATTTGCGCCTGATTATTGGGACCCTCGCTCCCCACTTCACTGAAGTAACGCTCTGGCGCGCCGAGGGCCCGGATCTTCTCTTGCTTGGCCGAACAGATGCATTTCCGTTTCAATTCAACCGGCTCCGTTCGCTTTGGAAAGAACAAGGGATCCGTAACGATTTTGAAGCCATGGATGTCCATCAGCCGGAAGGACTGGTTGCTTCTTACTTGTTAGATGATGCAGGTCTACAAAGGCTGGCAGCGAGCGCCACTTTGAATACGGACGATCGCACTTTGCTCGAATACCATGCTCCACAAACATTGCTGGCATCAGGTCTGTCCGAGGCAAATGAAGAATTGATTACACAGCTTCGAGCAGGGCCGCTGCCAGCAAACCTCGAGCCATCCGAAACGCTGCGCGCGCTGGAAGCTGGCGTAATGACTGCACTTGATGTAAACGACTCTGCTACCGCCCACATGTTTCTGAAGGCACTTGAATCTCAGTCAGAGTCAGTGACGCGGTATGTTGCCGAAGGCCGTTTCGCACTCATGCAGGGCGATTTGTTGCAAGCCAAGTCTTACTTTCAGGCGGCTCTCCGTTTGGAACACGATCCGCCAGAAGCCATGCACTGGCTCGCGGTAACAGAGCACAGGAACGGGGAGGAAGCAGCTGCGCGGGAGCGTGTCGACCAGATTCTCAAGACCCACCCGCGCTTCCTGTCTGCCCTGACCGACGAAATGCAGTTCGCCGCTGATCGCAAGGATTTTCGCATCGCGCTAATTGCGCAGCTGAACCGGATGGTGGTGATGCCGGATCCGCCCGCATCGGAATACTGCCGGCTGGGAGCAATATGGATGAAACTGTCCAATTTGGCAGAAGCGGAGCCAGTCTTGCTTCGAGGAATCTCCAAGGACCCGTACAGTTATGCCTGCCACCTGGAGCTTGGAGAACTGCATCGTGCCACGGGCCGAGCAGCTTTGGCGTGTCAAGATTTTGAGTTAGTGGTTCGGTTCTATCCTGACTACGATCCCGAAGTCTTCGCCGCTCTTGCGGGCGTGTACAGCGATCTTGGAAATTCGCGTGCGGCAACCGCCATCTTGCGCAAAGGCCTGCGGGTTTTCCCCAGCAACGCAGACCTGGAGAAGGCAGCTGCCCGCTATCAATAGTCCCGGTGCCGGCAAAGCGAAAGAAGAATCCAATTGAGTTGAGAATGCCTCGGTGTTCATGACATCTGGTGGGCCCGCTAGGATTTGAACCTAGGACCAACGGATTATGAGTCCGCTGCTCTAACCGCTGAGCTACGGGCCCGGCGCTTGTAAACATCCTACATGGAAAGAGTCCTGAGTGCATCAGTTCGGCTGCGCCATGGGATCAATTTGGCCGCGATGGCAAGTCGAACAGTTAATGAAGTGTCCGTTCGGATTTGGTTCCAGGTTTTGCATCTTCGCAAGCTGTTGATTGATCGAAAAATGCATCACGGCCATTTCGCGCGCGCAGCGTTTCGGCCGCTTGTCGTCCTTGGAGAAATCGTCCTCCACATGGCAATGCTTGCAGGTAACACCCAGCGCCTTGCTATACCCCAGATTCATGATTAAGAGCAGCGGGACGCAGGAATCTTCTTGAGAAGATCGATCTGCATATTCTTGAATACCTTTTCGGAAGGCTCTTCCTCATGTCCGCCAATTTGTTTGGAAATCCTCTGAACGAAAGCATCGTTGACTTCTTGAGTTGACGGTTCCTTGGGCGCAGCTGGCGCGGCGGCTGGCGGCGCCTGTTGAGACCGCGCGCGGCTTGCGTCGCGTGTCCATCCGACCAAACCTCCCGCTAGCACCACCACGATGGCCAAAATTCCACTCGGTTTCATCGAAGCCTCCTGCAATACGAGGATGGCCCCTTAGTTGCCGGGGCACACCTCTCCTTGGAATCAGAAACGCGACTGATGTCCTCGTTGTTTCAGGAAATGTTGACTGCGGGCACGATGAGAGGTCCACAGTCTTAGTCTGCCCTGCGTTCGTTTCTGGGAATCGCAGAGCACTTTTTGAGGCAATGGCCGTTCCTCCATCTAAATTCTTTCTGAATTCACTCGGTTCGCCCCAGCTTGCGCTGGGTTTTCTGCTTACGCAGCCATGCCGAGGTCGTCTATGGCAAACGGGGTGTGACGCCGGGACTCCGGCGCACTCACCAGGCCGTAATTGACGAGAGAGGATGGTGCGGTTATGCGCAGCTTTTTGAAGTGTGTTGTGGGCCTTTTTACAGGATTGATGTTCCTCGCGGGCAGCGCCGAAGCGCAATTCAAGAACGGCAGCCAGCCGACAGAACTGAATATCCCGAGAGTCAGCCAGCGTGGAAGCGTGACGCAACGGATTGGGCTGACGGACATTACGATTAACTACCACCGTCCGGCCGTGGGCGGGCGCGAGATTTGGGGAAAAATCGTTCCCTATGGAAAGGTGTGGCGCTCGGGCGCTAACGAAAACACCACAATTTCGTTTGCGGACGACGTGACGGTGGAAGGGAAGCCCCTGGCGGCTGGCATTTACGGGCTGCACGCGATTCCGGACAAGGACCAGTGGACGATCATTTTCTCGAAGAATTCGACGTCTTGGGGCAGCTTCAGCTATGACGAGAAAGAAGATGCGTTGCGCGTGACGGTCAAGCCCCATGCGTCGGAAGCGTTTGAGCAGTTGACCTACACTTTCGAGGACGTCAAGCCGGATTCGGGGGTGGCAATGCTGCGCTGGGAGAAGCTGGCCGTGCCGTTTCAGATTGGTGTGGACGTGAAGGCCGTGGTGCTGCGGAGCATCAAGAACGAGCTGCGGAACGTGGGCGGCTTTACCTGGGGCGGCTATGACGAAGCGGCACAGTGGTGCCTGGACAATAATTACGAACTCGAGCAAGCACTGAAATGGGAAGAGACCTCGATTCAAAATGAGGATCGCTTTGAAAACTGGGAAACCAAGTCGCGCATCTTGAGCGCCATGGGCAGGAAAGAGGATGCGGACAAGGCGCTCGCGACAGCCCTCAACAAGGCGAACGCGATACAACTCTACGTTTATGCCCGCGGAATCCAGCGCCAAGGGAACACGAAGCGGGCATTTGAGCTGTATCCCCAGGTTCCCAAGAAAGACCCTAACCACTGGATCAGCCATCTGGCGCTGGCTAGGATCGACTCGAACAAGGGCGATTTTCCGGCAGCCACGAAAGAGATGACGCAGGCCATCAGCGGGGCTCCGGACGCGAACAAGCCATTCTTGGAGCCTTTGCTGAAGCGCCTGGAAGCCAAGGACGACATCAATAAATAAATCGGCGACTGGTGATTAGTGACTAGAGCCATCCCATAAATGCTCGGCGTGGGGCCGAGGCTCCACGCCGTGCCGAGAAGCCCGGAACAAAAGTGGGATTTATTGTTGAGGTTTGGGTTGGGAGGACGCCGGTTGCGCTTGTTGCGGCGGACGCGGGCGGCTGGCGGGCGGGACGATGCCGTTCATCCGCAGGTACTCGACCATCTGGCCGTAGTGGTCCATCGGATGAAAGGTGGCGATATTAGCGATCGCAAGCCGCGTAGAGAGAAACGGCAATACCGGCTTGGCCAGTGGCGTGACCTCGTTCTCGGCAGTAATCGTGGCAAGGGCCTTGTGGCCGAGAGCAAAAGAATCCTTCAGGTACTGGATAATTTCGGCTTTGGTCTTCAATTCGGCGGGTCCGTTGGCTTCCGCCTGGATGTTCTTCGGGTCGAAGTTCTCTCCCATGAGCGGGCCGAAGAAAAGATGGTTGGCGAAGCCGATGTGCTTCACCTCTTCGGCGAAAGTGCGCACGCCCTTGAACTCGCCGTTGGTGGGCGCGAACCCATACTTGTCTTCGGGCATAGCTTCAGCGGCTGAAACGACCTGCTGCTCGACAACGCCGTAAACCCCGTTGAGGACTGACGCGACGGTGGGCGGCTGCTGCGCTTGCTGGGGCGTGGCAGTGGCTTGGGCGCGCACGGCTGGCGCTGCAGCGGCCGCACATAGCAGGGCGAGAGACACGACAAGGTTCTTCATTCGGGTTCTCCTTATTCTTGTTCCTTAATATCGGAACTTGTTCGTTATTACGGGAATAAGCGCTGAAATGTTACGCCCTTGGGCAGGAGAAGTCATCTCAAGTTTCGGAAGGCGACCAGTCCGGAGCCAGGAAGGATAGGGTCAAAAAGACATAGAGATAGGAAAAGCGCACAGCCAAGAGTGCTGTGCCACGAAGAATCGGGCACAGCAGTGCAGCGCCCCTACAAAAGGCAGACAGAGCCTATCACGCACGAGAGAGGGCGGCGCGCTGGGATTCGGCGACGGAGGCTAGCGCGGCTTCGATGACGTCGAGGCCCTCGTCGAACTGCTCGTCGGTGACGACGAGGGGCACGAGAACTCGGATGACGTTGTTGAATGTGCCCGCGGTGATGGTGAGGAGGCCGTGCTCGTAGCAGTAGCGGGCGATTTGCTTGGTTTCGTTGTCGGCAGGCTCGCGTGTGGCGGCGCTGCGGACGAGTTCCATGGCGCACATGCCGCCGAGACCGCGAACGTCGCCGACGAGATCCCATTTTTTCTGCCAGCCAAGGGCGCGAGTTTCAAAGCGCTTGCCGATCGCGGTTGAACGCACGAGCAAACCTTCCTTCTCGATGGTTTCGATGGCGGCGAGGGCAGCGGCGCAGGAAAGCGGATGGCCGCAGTAGGTTCCGCCGAGGGAGCCGGGGCCGGGTGCGTCCATGATTTCGGCCCGGCCAGTGACGGCAGCGATGGGCATGCCGCCGCCGAGCGACTTGGCCGTGGCGATCAAATCCGGTTCGATGCCGAAGTGCTCGGAGGCGAACCACTTTCCGGTGCGCGCAAAGCCGGATTGCACTTCGTCGGCAATGAAGAGAATGCCGTGCTTGCGGCAGATGTCTTGCAGGAGCTTGAAGTAATCGCGAGGCGGAACGACGAAGCCGCCTTCCCCGAGAACCGGTTCGGCGATGACGGCGGCGACGGATTCTGGCGCGACCGAGCGCTTGAAGGCGTCTTCGAGATGGTGGGCAAACGTTTCGGCCGTGGCGGCTTTCTCGCCGCGGTAGGGATAGGCGTAGGGAATGCGGTAGATGTCGCTGGCGAAAGGCTGGAAGCCGGCTTTGTAAGGATGCGTTTTGCTGGTGAGCGACATAGTGAGCAGCGTGCGGCCGTGAAAGGCATCTTCGAAGCAGATGACCGCGGGGCGCTTGGTGTACGCGCGGGCGATTTTGATGGAATTTTCGATGGCTTCGGCGCCGGAGTTGACGAGGATGGTTTTCTTGGGGAAATTGCCGGGAGCGAGGACGTTCAATTTTTCGGCAACCGCGACGTAGCCTTCGTAAGGAGTAACGGCGAAGCAGAGGTGTAAATACTTTTCGAGCTGCTCACGGATGGCGGCGAGCACGCGCGGGGAACGGTGGCCGGCGTTGAGGCAGCCGATGCCGCCGGCAAAATCGAGATAGCGATTGCCGTCGACGTCTTCGATGACGGCGCCTTCGGCGCGGGCGGCGAAGACGGGGGTGGCGTTGGAAGGGCCACGTGGGATGGCGGCTTCGCGGCGGGCCATGAGGGCGCGGGATTTGGGCCCGGGGACTTCGGTGCGAAGCTGGATGGTTTTCATCGGTTCCTCACTGTTGATAGCGGTCCGCCTAAGAAGGCGAACCCTACAAAAACTAGTACCAGGCGATGGGGGCTTCGTCGAGATTGACGAAGACCTGTTTGGTTTCGAGATACTCTTCGAGACCCCAGGGGCCGAGTTCGCGGCCAAAGCCGGATTGCTTGTAGCCGCCCCAGGGCGCTTCGACGTAAGTCGGCTGCATGTGATTGACCCAGACGATGCCCGCGCGGAGCGATTTCACGACGCGGAAGGCTTTGTAGATGTCGCGGGTCCAGACGGCGGCGGCGAGACCGTAAGGCGTGTCGTTGGCGATGCGAATGGCTTCGGATTCACCGTCGAAAGGGATGACCGAAGCGACGGGGCCGAAGATTTCTTCGCGAGCGATGCGCGCGGAGTTTTCCACGTCGTAGAAAATTGTTGGCTCGACGTAATAGCCCTTGCCGAATTGCTTGGGGCGGCCACCGCCGATGGCGACTTTCGCTTCCTTCTTGCCGACATCGAAATAGGAGCTGACGCGGTCGTACTGCTCTTTGCTGACCAGCGGGCCCATCTTGGTGTCGCGTTCGAGCGGAGCGCCGAGTTTGATGCGCTTGGCCTTTTCGGTCATGGCTTCGACAAACTTGGAGTA
>Ga0126383_10000598_pt1 | contig 20510 bp, 25 predicted proteins | sample PanSoiMetPlot_35_FD_96882 | JGI IMG/M metagenome (GOLD analysis project Ga0126383, IMG submission 96882) | Tropical forest soil microbial communities from Panama - MetaG Plot_35 | ecosystem: Environmental > Terrestrial > Soil > Tropical forest > Bulk soil | place: Panama | collected 2016-02-17
CGGCGAGCGTGCTCGCCTGGCGGCTCCACTGGACGCTGACCGATCCGCCCGAAGTGCTGATTTACGGCAAGCCCGAGGCAGCCAAGGACCGGCGCACGCTGCTGGTAGCCGACGGGAGCTACAAGTGAATCCCAATAGACAGAACGATATCGCCGATGTGAATCCCCTGATAGGAAGGCGCTTTGTGTCTGCGCGACATAATGTGGCCACGGTGCATAAATTGGCGGATGGCGCTATTCGCGTGAATTGGGAAAATGAACCCACCGAGGAGGATAAACGAGAATTTTTCTCGTTTGCCGAATCGGTTCTCGGTCCATTAAATCCAACCGAGCCTTCGGACCCGAGTACCGAGCAAGCCGCGCTTCGAAAGTGGCAAGAGGGCGGCTGAATGATGAAACTGATCGGCCTGATGCCCGCCCGTAATGAAGACTGGGTGATCGGCCTGTCCGCGCGCGTCGCGCTCACTTGGGTCGATGAGCTGGTGGTGTTGAATCACGCCTCGACCGACCAGACCGCGGAACTCCTCGAAGGCATTCATGACGAATACCCCGGACGCCTTCATCGCTTCGCCTTCAATGATCCCGAGTGGGACGAGATGAAGCACCGCCAGTACATGCTGGTGCAGGCGCGCAAGCTCCAGGCCACGCATATCGCTGTGATCGACGCCGATGAAGTGCTGACCGCCAACGTGGACCGCGAGCATTTGCGGTTGGAGATCGAGCGTGCCGACGCTATCCTCCTGCCGTGCTTCAATCTGCGCGAATCGATTTATCAGTTTCACGCGAGCGGGATCTGGGGCGATCGCGTGGCGTTCACGGCGTTCCGCGACCGGCTGGGCGTCGGCTGGGCGGGCGATAAGTTCCATCAGCGCGAGCCCGGCCAGTTCAACTCCGTGCGCCCGATGCAGCACGCCCACGGCGGCACGATGCACCTGTGGGGCGCGTCCGAGCGAAGGCTGAAGGCTAAGCACGCCCTGTATAAAGTCACCGAGCATATTCGCTGGCCGCACAAGCATGTCGGCGAGATCGAGCGCCCCTACAATTGGGCGATCTACGGGCGGCCGGCCTGGGACGATACGCCGCTCGAATGGAGATACAAGCTGACCAAACCGGAATGGTGGGAGGAATACAGCTCATGGTTGAAATATCTGAACGTCGACAAAGAGCCGTGGCAAGAGAGCGAAGTGAAGCGCTTGGTCGAGCGCTACGGCAGAGCGTTTTTCAAAGACCTCGATCTGTTTGGCGTGGCCTGACGCTGTTGTGGATCTCCTTCACGCTCGGTCTGCTCGGCGTCACGCTGGGCGTGCTGGCGCTATTACACCACTGAATGAACAAGACCTACCTGGGCGACGCCGTCTATGCGGAATTCAACAACCGCATCCCCGGAGATTTGATTCTCACGACCGAAGACGGCATTCGCGCGACCAACACCATCTATTTCGAGCCCTCGGTTCTAACCGCGCTGCTCTATTACGTTCAGGAACAGAGAAAGGAGCGGGTCGCCGCCGAATTGCTGCGCTTGCACAACGAGGGGTCGGAAGAGTAAATGCGTCACCATGGAGAATAAAAGGAGAATGTGCTAACGGCCATTATGTAAAGTGACACCTATTGATTTCAAGCGACTTAGCTGTGAACGCTGTTCAGTTTGGTCGGTGACACAATAGGTAGTAGTCGAGCGGGATCTTTGAGGAAATCTCAGGAAATCTCACGAAATTTGAGATTTACCGCTAAGTTGTAGAGCGGCCAGGTGTTAGGTCGAAAATCTTACTCTTGCGCTTCCGTCGCCCGAACGTGACACTTATATATAGGATAGGAACTCGGACTAGCTCGGACTAGCTCGGACTTGACTCGGACTGTTCGGATAGAATGAAGCCTGATCGCTTCCGACGCCGAGACCGCCCGCAGACTGCACTAAGACGGGCTCCAGACACCCGGCTTTGCTGCGGGCGGTTTCATGTTATGATTCCGGCCATGGAACCAGCCCTCTATCAAGCCGTCATCACCGCCACCGCAGCCGACGCGACGGTAGCGGCAGACCAAGCAAACCTCAAGCTCTTGCAGGACGACGAAACGAAATCCACGACGGCTCTGAAAGCCGCTCAGCAAAAACTTACTGCCGATATCGTGACCCGCAACAACGCCCTGGACGGTTTGATCACCGCAGCGCAAGCCGCTAAAATCCCGATGGCCGGGACGCCTGAACAGGTCACCGCGGCGGCGGCTGTGGCTGCGGCCCACGATGCTGCGGCTGCGGGCAGCCAACCGGCGCCCGTGATCAACAAGACGCCGCACAAGTAAGCGCACCGTGGTAGTGTGTACTCAGAACTGAAGGCGGAAAAAGTGCCCTGGACGATAAAGCGAAGTCCGTTGTTAGGCGATGAGCCCGCCTTCCATGACCCTTATCGCTGCCTGAACTGCGGCCATCTAGAGATGCATCACGATCCCGAGGTCGGCTGCCTCGTAGACGGCGGCGGCCATGGCAAATATATCGAAAATGAAGCCGGCGAAGGTCGGCATGTCTGCAATTGCACTGCTTTTGTCCCCGCTCCTGAAAAGGAGCAGCCAGCCCATGAAGCGGTCACGGGGAATTCAGAGTGAGTTTCCACCAGTCACAGCCGAGCTATCGGCAGTCCTGATCCGCGCGGACGGATCGCACCGCGATTGCGGAGTCCTTTCCGATCACCGGTTCCGGCTGATCGGCTACCCGATCCAGTGGTGGCGCGGCTTGTGGATAAAACTGCGGCTGCACAAAATCATTCCGGCCTCGCTCGGATTCGCCGCCTTCCTCGCGATGTACGGCCATGTCGATCAGCCCCACCGCATGCGCGAGCTGTTCAAAGATCCGCGCGTCGTCGAGATCGTCCTGGATAACCCCGCGAGCGAACTCGGGATTGTCGTGACCGGCGGCGTCAATTACCTCGCGACCGACTTCGCGAGCGGCCTCGCCTCGCCGCGCATCAGCGCGATGAATTTTCACGACAGCGGAACCGGCACCGTCGCCGCGACTTCGACCGATTCCGGCTTAGGCACGCAAGCCGGTCCCGCGACGCGCGCCACCGGCACGCAATCGAATCCCGTCACCAATCAATACCGCTCGGTCGGCACCATCGGCACCTACGGCGGCTCGTTCTCGATTACCGAATGGGGATTATTCAGCGCGACATCTGCGGGAACGATGTGGGACCGGCGTGTATTCGGCGCGATCGCGGTGGTGACCACGGACTCGATCCAATTCACATATACATTAACAATCAATGCGGGAGGTAGCTGAGGCTTACTAATTACGCTGGAGGGTGTTAAAATGAAGGCATGCCAATTCAAGCCTTTACCTGCACCCACTGCGGCGCACAATTCTCTAAGTATTGGTCGCCGTCGCAACCTGTCCCGAAATATTGTTCTCGAAAGTGTTCGTTGACAGAAACGAGTTTAGATGGCGTCAGCGGGAGCAAAACGCGCTTCCGAAAACGCCACAAACCCCACAATGCGGACACGAAACGTCTGACACGATTTCACTGTGAAGTATGCAAGACTCCCTTCACGCGCTATCAACCTCCATCGCGTCCGACCGTTTACAAGTACTGCTCCATAGAATGCCGATCAAAGGCGTGGACGCTAGAAGGACATCCCCTCTGGAAGGGCGGAAAGATTCTAATGGCCAACGGCTATATCGCTGTGGCCCTTGGCGGCAAGCGCCGCGAATACGAACACCGATTACTGGGCGCGAAAGCGCTTGGCCGAAAGCTAACCAAGGAGGAGCTCGTTCACCACATCAACGGGGTCAAGGCGGACAATCGCAATACGAACTTCATCATCTGCGGGACCGGGTACCACCGCATGCTAGAGCGGCTCATGGCGACGATTTACCAGCTTGAACATTTCGCGAATTATAGCCACGACCATGCAGTCGCGGCCGCGCGCGAGATGCTTCGCCAGAATCATTTATGAAAGTCGTCGTCCCGTTCGCCGTCTCCGATTCGACCTGGACGCTGGCGGCGGTGCGCATGGCTCTCAGGCAGGACGGCATCGAGGCTCAGTACGTCCAGATGCGCGAGAACCAGGATTACCACAAATTATTGCGGGCGCTCTGGGGCGAAAAGGAAACCTTCGTGGTGGTGGAGCACGACGTCGTATGCTGGCCCGGAGCGATCCAGCGGCTCGTCAACTGCCGCGAGTCCTGGTGCACCCTGCCCTACTATTGCAGCGTGGGATGGATCACCGACGGGCTGGGCTGCACCAAATTCAGCGGCTCGTTGCAGAGGAAGTATCCCGAATTCCTAAGCGCGCCCTATCCCTCCTGCTGCGCGCATTCCGTCGCCTACTGCGGGCTCGACCGCACCATCGCGCATCGCTTCGAGCAGTTGGGCATCGAGCCGCACGTGCATTCTCCCGGCGTCGTCAACCTGAATTCGCGCTGGACGTGATCCATGCCCGCCGTCCCTACATTAGTTGCACATGCTTCGGCTCGGGCGGCGAACGCCACCGATACCTCAATCTCGGTCACGCTGGACACGACGAACGCGAACTTCATTCTGGTGGCGGTAGGGGGTTTCACAAGCGTCGTTGCTCCTACCGACAATAAGGGCAACGTTTATTCCACCACCAGCGGCGCGGCTCTCGTTGGCCGGTTATATTTTGATTCTTGCAACGCAGCCGCGACGCAGTTTGTCGGCTCTTTCTACTTCACTGCCCCAGTGGTGGGAATCGGCCACACGATCACTTATACCGACACGATCGGGCCCGGCCACGACTTATCGATAGCTGTGCTTGCTTTTAGCGGCATCCAGCCCACCACGGCCTCATTTGACACGCGCGGGAGTTTCAGTGATAACGCTGCGACTCCCCTGACATTCCCCAGCGGGACGCCCGGCGCAGCGGGCGAATTGTTCCTCATGCTCTATTGCGACACTTCGAACATGGCTTCTCTCGCCATTAGCGGAGGTTTCATTATTGCGGAGAAAGTAGGAGCGAGCCCCACCAACAGTTCCGGCATAGCGGTCGCTTATCTGGTGCAACAAGGCGCGGCGGCCGCCGTCAGTCCTACCTGGTCGGGCGGCGCCGCGACCGCGGGGGCGAATAACGGCATCTTCAAGCGATCCGGCGTGCTGAATATTGCAACCTCGATGAATGCGTCCATGGCGACATCAGGCGGCGCGGTTTCTACAAAGCGCATTAGGAGCACAGCCTTGACGGCAAGCGCCGCGACGATGAGCGGCGCGATGAAGCGCGGGCGCCTGTTTACCGCTAGTGCGGCTACGATGGCCGGCGCAATTCTTCGCGGGCGCTTGCTGACGGCGAGCGCGGCTACCATGGCGGGCGCTCTCTCACGCCGAGCTGTACGCTTACTCACTGCCTCTATGGCTACGATGAGCGCCACCGTGATGCGTGGCCGGATGATAGGAGCGAGTCTCATGACATTTGCGGGCGGCATTGCGAATAGAACCGGAAAATCCTTAACGGCGAGCATGGCGACGTTTGCAGGCGCCCTGGCGCGGCTTCAGGGGCGCGCACTGGCAGCGAGCATGGCGACGATGTCGGCGATCCTGGGCCGCGCCAAAGCTGGGACGCAGGCATTTAGCGCGTCGATGGCGACGATGAGCGCAACGCTGCTGCGGGGCCGTCTCTTCGTCGCTTCGATGGCAACGATGGCGGCGACTGCGGTGCGGACGACGCGACGGTCTCTCCCCGCCGCGAGCATGGCGACCTTCTCTGCGGCCTTGAGCGCGGCCAAGGCGGGCGGCGTGATCTTGACGGCTTCTATGGCGACCTTTTCCGGGTCCATCGTCAAGATGACCAAGAAAGTTTTCAACGCGAGTTAGGAGGTTCTATGCTGATTCAGGTGATCATCGTGCTCGTAATCGTGGGCGTGGCGCTCTATCTGATCAATACTTACGTACCGATGGCAAAGCCCATCAACATCGTCTTAAACGTGATCGTAGTGTTGATTCTGGTCGTGTGGCTGCTCAGGGCCTTCGGCGTGGTGAGTTTTTCCGGACCCCTTCTGCGCTGAACTATACTTGAAGCAACACAAAATGAATACGGCGGCCCGCCAATCCTTTCTTGGCGATTGCTACGGCGGGTCGCCGTGTTATGATTCCGGCAAATGCTGGAATGGCTCAGACGCATAGTCTCCAACCTCTGTGTAGCCCAATCTGAGCCGTCCCGTATTCTTTCCGGCGCGCTAGCCCAGGCAAGCTCTCGCGAGGCTCTGGAATCCGAACATCGCACCTTGCGGAAACTCGCGCGCCGGATTGAACTGGAGAATTTCGAGCTCCGCGCTTCTCAGAATTTCGTACAATACGAAAACGCCCAGCGCGTCGCCGAGCTGATCGAAGCCCGGCAGATGTGCGGGACGGGACCGTGGGCGCGGCCGACGGTGGAAAGTCTCCGGCAGGCAGACGCCATCGTTAACCGCGTCGCCGCGGGCCTCTCGTTACGCGAAGCCGAGACGCCTCTGGTGGCTCAGGGCGCTTACGGCGACATCGAACTCGCGTTGCAAAACGTCGAGTGGCGGCGCGAGATCAACCTGTCCTGGCTCGAATTCAGCCGGTGGGGCGTCCAGCAGATCATCCTGATCAGCCGCTTGTATTACGTGAAAAACCCGCTGATCCAGCGCGGAATCAACGTCAGCGCGCATTACGTCTTCGGTCGCGGCGTCGAGATCTCGAGCCCCGACGAAAAGGCTAATGAAGCCATCCAGGATTTTATCCGCCAGAACGAGATCGTGCTGGGCTTGACGGCTCTAGTCGAGCTGCACAAGCGGCTGTACTATGACGGACAGATTTTCTTTGCGTTGATACCGGACGAGATCAACGAGGGAACGTGCAAGGTCCGCACCATCGATGCTACTGAAATCCAAGAAGTTCTGACTAATCCCGACGATACCGACGAGCCGTGGATGTACCGGCGCTTATGGTGGTCGAAGAAAGCCGAAGGCCAGTATCAGGTCACCAAGCAGACCGACCAGAAAGAAGCCTGGTATCCGGCCCTTTCCTGGACGCCGACGCCCGAGCAGAAGACGGAAATGGAGCAGAAATCCCAAGCGGTGGAAATCCTGTGGGATCAAAAAGTCGTCCACTTCAAGAGCGGCAACGGCGTCTCGAAATGGCACTTTGATTTACCCAAAGTCTACGGCGCTCTGGATTGGGCCAAGACAGCGAAGGAATTTCTAGAAAACTGCGCGACTGTGAGGAAGGCTCTTTCGCGCATCGCCAGCGTCATCGTGACCAAAGGGGGCCAACAAGCCTTGGAAGGCATCAAGCAGCAATTGAATACGACGGTCGGGCCCGAACAGGCTCTCTGGGATTGGAATCCGCCCGCGACCACCGGCGCGATCGCGGCGATGGGGCCAGGCACCACCATCCAGCCATTTCGCGCGCAAGGCATGGCGGCCGACCCGGAGGAAGTCAGAAGATTCATACACATGGTCGCGATGTATCTGAATCTTCCTGAGCATTTCTTTGCAGATGTCACGGTCGGCAGTAGAGCTACCGCGACCACGCTGGACCGCCCGACCGAGCTGGCCTTCCTCGAACAACAGGAACGCTGGAGGTGTACGCTCCTGAAGATCACGCAATACGCTCTCCAGACTTCCATGGGCGCGGAAAACGGCAAGCTTCGCGAACACGGGCGACAGGGTTATAAGGTGGTCGAGACGATCCGCGCCTTATCGCCCGAAGGAACCAGCTTCATTGCCGCTAAAAAGCGACCGCGCCCGCCCAAACAGATCGAGATCGACGTAATCTTCCCTGCGATCCAAGAGGGGGATCTTCCGCAGCTCTCCACGGCGCTAGTCAGCGCCATGACGTTTAACAACAAGGCTGGAGAAGTCGTGGGCATCGACGAGAAGGCAGGAATCCTGCGCCTGATGCAGCTTCATGATATTGAAGACGCCGAGGAGCTGATCGAGGAGATGTACCCGGAATCGACGTATGAGCGGGACCGGGAAAAACAGGCGCAAAACCAGCAGGAGCAGCAGCTAGAGCAACAGCGCCAGCAAATGCAGCAGAAAATCGAGATGCAGGGGCCCGATGTGGGCTCAAATGTGGGCGCAAATGTGGGCGACCAGCCCACATCCCAGCAGCAGAAGGAGGCGCGTCTGATCGCGGCGATTCAAAAGCTCGCGGAATCGGTCGCGAAGATCCGTGCCGCTTGAACGACGAATATTCAACAGAACTGTCGAATTACCGGATTTCTTTGCAGAGCTGCCAGAAGACTCCCAGGACAGCATCGCGATTGCGGTCCTGGAAATAGAGCCAGTAATGCAGGCGGCTCAACTCCTGAAGGAAGCCATAGAGCAATATAAGAAATCGCCGTCACAAACGACGGAGCGCAATCTGAAAGCGGTTACGCTGAAAGCAAAAAAGGAGATCGAGGAGCTACGTCGCAAAGCTCGGGACCGTTTTGGCGATTCAGAACTACGGTCTGACTGGTGGAATCCCCCGAATGCTTGATTTCTACCAGGCGGACGAATGCTGCGGGCCTGATCTCGCGGCCGATATCTTAGAGGGCTTGCTGGAAGGCAGCGACCAATGGGTGCATCAGGCGTGTGGACAGGAGTGGCGCGCCGAGCCCAAAGGCGAAGGCGTGCGCTACTGGATCCCGCATTGCCCCCTATTATTATTTGGACAGGGAGCAGGACAAAATCCCCCGTGAAGCTCTACCTGATGCGCCACGCGGAAGCCGAAGACGGCGAACGGCTCGATCCGACGCGCGGGCTTACCGATACCGGCAAGCGCCAGGCGAAAATGATGGGCCAATGGCTCAACCGGCAAGCAGACCGCCCCGAGCTGGTGGTCGAGAGCAACATGCGGCGGTCGATCCAGACGGCCAAGCGCGTGGCCAAACGCCTGGACGTGTACCGCTTGAGAACCTATGCCATCGACCCGGACGGCGAGCCGCGCAAGGCTCTCAAGACTCTAAAGCGGCTAACCGAAGACAATGTCGTCACGTCAGTTCTGGCGGTGACCCACGGGCCGCTGGTAGAGCAGATTTCCGCCTATCTGACCGGCTCGGACCCCGACCAGATTAAATTTGCTCATGGGGCGATTGCTTATTTCGGTGATGACGGCAGAGTGAGATGGTTCGTCACGCCGGAAATCGTGGCGAGAGACGCAGGGGAAGCCGACGAAGTGACGGCCGACGCGCTGGGCGTAGCCGAAGCAGCTCTTGCAATGGCGGTAGGAAGCATTTAAAGTAAAGCTTCGATGGTCATTGACGCTTTTCCCGATTGGACCGGCGACGGAGTTGTACACACCCTCGCTCAAGTCGAAGTGCTTGCGGGCGCAACTCCACCGGCGAATAGACCGGTCGTCAAATGGATTCAGGTCACGGTTATAGCGGGATCTGGAACGGGACGGCTCGGCAGCGCTTCGGTAAGCGCGACGCGCGGGCTCCCCTTCGGGCCGAGCTTTGGCGGATCGTTTTCGCCGGCCATCGCGGAATATACTTCGATGTATCCGCTCACCGGGATTTACATCTACGTTCCCGCCACCATGACCGTTTCTATCAGCTTCGGACTCTGATGGTAATTCAACCGATCCCTGATTTCGCCGGCGACGGCGGTAAGCATGCCATTGCCGACATCATGAAGACTCAAGGCATGAACGTTCCCGTCGATGCCGTCGCGAAGTGGTTCGGCGTCGCGGTGGTTTCGGGAACCGGAACCGGGAGGATCGGCGACAGCACCGTGAGCGCGACTTGCGGCTTCCCCTTCGGTCCCGCCGCGCCCTTTAACTCTCAGTTCATCTCGCAGCCCATCGCCGAGCTGACCAGCAAATATAAACTGAGCGGGATTTTCGTTCTTGCGCCGTCGGGGATGACGATCTCAATTGCTCTGGGCATCTGACCACTGCGGGCCGGGCGCCTGCATGATCATGTTCGAGATTTCCACCTGGCTGAATCCGCCCGCGCCGCCGATTTGGAGGAACGCCGCCGCGAGCGCGCGCCGCATCTCTTCCTTGCCGCGCAGATAGGCCCTCTTCTCGGCGCTATCTCGATAGTTCCGTTCGGCTTCCGCTTTACAGGACTTGCACCAGTCATGCCCGTGCGCTCTCGGGTTCTTATTACAACGCGAGCACAACTCAACAATTACAGTGGAATTCTCGGCCACGTCATTGACTATAAACCATTTTGACTAGATCCTGTTTCTTCCATGAAGTTGGCGAAGCCGTTCGAAGCGGTTGCCCTGATCCTACAGGAACAGGCAACGAGTCTTTCTCACCGCGATATCGCTTCCCGTCTCTCAGACGCGATTAACGATCACCATCGGGAAAACAATAGCTGGGGCGGCTTAGTCGATGTTTTCGGCGATGACGAATCCGGCGACGTGGTTTATTCCTGCAACGGCGATCTGATGCAGTGCGGTTATGAGATGGGCAGCGCCAACGGCAAACAGACCACCTCCATCGACTTCGACGGAGCCGAGGGCGTTCATCCCCATACGAGCTACGAGAAGGAAGCGGACGACGACGACCACTATGCCGGGATGGAAGAAGCTTTTCGCAAGGGCAATATCTACACCGACCTGCCGCTCTATGAGCGCTTTATCTCCAAGGCCGACCGCGACGCGGCAGGTGAAGGCAGCTTTGCCGGTAAGGGCAAGAGTTTTCCGATCCTGCAGCCCGGCGATATAAAAGCAGCCGTCCGCTCGATGGGCCGCGCGGGCTCCTCCAACTACGGCATGGCCGCGCTCAAGGCGAATATTATCCGCATCGCCAGGCGCAAGGGCTGGGGGAAGTACTTGCCGAAATCCTGGCAGGGAGATTCTGATTCGAGCGAAGCCCGTGTCCCTATGGTGGCGGCTCTTTCCCTTCAGGAGTCCGCCACCACGCTTGAGCCGATCATCCTCAAGGAAGCCCGCGCCGACTACGAAATCAAGCTCATCGCGCCCGGCAAGGGATCCAGCGCGTTCTATCCGGCGGAAGTTCTGCGGCGCGACGGCCCCAAGGTTTTCACCAAGGGCACGCATGTCTATCTGAATCACCCGACGGCGGCAGAGGAAGCGGCGCGGCCGGAAGGCGATGTCTTGAACTTGGCGGGCGTGCTGAGCACCGACGCGGTTTATCACGAAGCGCACGCCAAGGGCCCCGGACTCTACGGCCGCATGAAAGTTTTTGCGGATCACGCCCAGATGGTCGAGGACAAAGCCCCGCACGTCGGCATGTCGATCCGCGCCTCGGGCGTCGCCGAAGCCGACCGCAAAGAAGGCGGCTTACCGGTTTTGAAAGAACTGACGCACGCCGAAAGCGTGGACGTCGTCACGCGCGCGGGCGCGGGAGGAATGATTTTGACGGAAGCGGCCAAGCCAGCTTCCGAGGAGGTGCTTTTGACCTTACAGGAAGCTCAGGACATGGTCAAGGAAGGCGTCAAAAACGTCACCGAGCGGCTGAATAAACGGCTGATCGAACAGGACGCCAAAGAGGAATTCCAGCGCATCATGGAGGGCACCGCGCTGCGCCGGGAAACCTTCGAACGGGTTTTAGTCGAATCTCTGCGCGAGATTCCGGTGAAAGACGATCAGCTCGACCGCGACAAATTCCGCGAGGTCGTCGTCCAATGCGCACGGCGCGAGGCCGAGTACGTGGCGCGTCTTTCCGGGTCAGGGACGGTGCGCGGACTCGGCCCTTCTTTCGCTCCCATCGGCGTTACCGAGATCGACCGGAAAGCCGAAAAGAAGCGCTTGAAGGAAGCCAAAAAAGAACTCAAGCGGATTGAGGAAACCGATCAAGATTCCTTCGCGATCATCATGGGCGGTGATCGCGAAGCGGCCAAGCTAGCCGTGAGGGGCCGACAGGAGTTTGTCGCATGATCAACGAAGTAAGGCAGGACCGGCCCGGCAATGCGCGATTTTTCAAATGCCCGACCGCGGTGTCGAGCGGCATGGCGTGCCTTATCGGGACGCTGGCGGGCGTCGCTATGGACGCCTACGACTCCTCGCTCGGCGGCACGCTTTTCCGGCTCAGCGGATCGTTTTCGCTCAACGTGACCGGGCAATCCACCCAATCGCCCAACAGCGTTCAGCAGATCAATCCCGGCGACGAGGTTTTCGCTAGCGGCACATACGACGCCGTAACGAACGTCACCTATAACTTGACGCTCGATAAGACGCGCGGAAACGTCCCCTTCGGCAACTTGGATCAGAACACGCCGGTCACGCCCAGCAACACTCCGGTCACGGCCGTAGTGAAACTCAAGGAATCGGGAAGCGGGGTCAACGTAGGATAGCTATGCAACTCTTCAAAAGCATCACAGAAGCGCCCGGAATTGATCGCGGCCCCACTTCGCACACCGAACGCGGCTATTACTCCTTCGATCATTCAAGCCTCGGCCCCGTCGATCAGGATTCCGACGCGGTTCGCAGCCGCTTATTGAGCGACGGCTTTTATCAGCGGCGGCCCTCGCAGCGCAAGCGCGTCTCGGAAGCCGCTCGTCTCATGGCCGACGTATTGAGCGGAAAACAGGACCCGATTTTCTTCCGCGCGATAGTCGATGCATCACCGCGCTACGACTTCGTGCTGCGCGAAGCCGCCAGGCAGTATCCCGGCATCTTGGGCAACGTCTATACCGACGACGGACAACTCGTCGGATTGCGCGAAACCATGAGCTATTCGGATTACTCGGCCTTGACCGTGGACATCCTGGATAGAGCATTTTATGGGTTTTACAGCACGGCTCCGATCACTAACGAGCCGTTGGTGAAAAAGGTGGCGCTCAGAGATTTTCGTCTCGTCGCGCGCTATGCGATGGACGGAGCGGTGACGCCGTGGTCCGAGATCCCGCCGCCGTTCACGCCGCCCGCGGTTCCGCACGCGCCCGGCGAGCTGCCCACCGAACGCGCCATGCAACAGGCGGCGCGCGAAGTCCTGGGCCCGACGCAGCGCGTGACCTATCAGCCCCAGCTCTACCAAGCGATGATGTCGGTCAACTGGCGCGCCCTGGTCAACGATGACTTGGGCATCTTCCAGGACATGACGCAACGCCTGGCGATCGGCGGCCGCCGACTGATCTATCAGTACATCACCGGTCTGTACGCCACCACGACCGGACCGAACACGATCCTGTTCAACTCGACTTTCGCGAATCTGGTCACCACCACCTACGGCGCGCATATCAACAATCCGTCTCTGGACTTCCAGGGCTTGCAGGACGCGATGGTGGTGCTCGCTAAGCAGGTCGATTCGGACGGCCAGCCGATTACCTTCGACGGCTCGCTGATTTTGGTTTACGGGCCGGCGCTCACGACCGTCGCTCAAAACCTCAAGCGCTCGATCCAGGCGGATATTTCGATTCTCGGCGGCACCCAGAATACCCAAGGATTTCCTACCCAGCGGTTGCGGATGGAAAACTGGATCGCTTCGAACCTCATTCTGGTCGAGGACAAATACCTGCCGATCGTGACCACTACTGCGGGCGTGAAAGATACGCAATGGGCTTTATTTTACGACCCGAACGCTCAGGCGAGGCCGGCATTAGAGCTTGGTTTCCTGCGCGGGTTCGAGACGCCCCAGTTATTCCAGAAAGTTCCGACAACGATGCGAGTGGGGGGGGCCGTGGACCCGATGATGGGGGATTTTAAAACCATGGATCAGGACTATAAAGGTTGCACCGTATTTGGGGGAACGCAAATCGACGGACGCAGTTGCGTTTACTCCACGGGGCAGAACGTTTAAGAGCGGGTGACAGAAGCAAGGGCCGCTCTTTCGGGGGCGGCCCGTTTTTTTCGATGCCAACGTACACCTACAACTTCGGGCAGAATCCGCCGATTGATTGGCCGCGCATGCTGATCTCGGATACGGATACGACTCAGCCGATGGTCTACGCCGATGAAGAGATCCTCGCGGCGACGCAGATTCAACAGAGCGTGCTGCAGAGCGGGCCGTTTTACACCTTCAGCATCAACCAAATCCATCCCGGCCCGATGGTTCTGCCGCATCCTCCGACTTCGTATTTGCGCGTGGCGGCGCTATTGCTGCAGGGGATGGCGGCGAACAAATCGAAGCTCGCCTCGATTAAACAGTTACTCGATGTGCGGCTGGACTCGACCGACGCCGCGATCCAGCTCGGCAAGCGCGCCGATTGGTATCTGGAGCTGGACGACAATTCCGGCGCGTTCGTCATCATCGAGATGGTGCAGGATTACGCGAGCTTCCGCGAGCGCTTCTGGAAGCAAGTGCAGAGGATAACGGCCCCGGCTTGATTATGCTGCAAGATCTGTCATTGGAGCTCAACCAGGTCATGCCCGCGGCGCTCGCGACGGGCCTGTTCAGTTCCGTTTGCACGATCCAAGCGCCGAGCGGCAACCTCGTCAACGGCGTGCCGGATGGGACGTATATCAACGTGCCGACGCTGGTGAATCTGCGTTGCATCGACGCGCCGCCCTCGATCAACCGGATCACCAGCAAAGAAAAAGACACCGTGCCGGTCGTCATCAAAGAATCCGACCGGCATATCTTGCTGGAGGATTTTTTCCCGGAGTTTCCAGGACTCAATTGGGGCAACGTGAAGTGGCGCGCCATCGTGGACGGCGTGACTTACGCCATCGTGGGCGCGGAGGTCGATTCGCAGAATCAGATGGTTCGCCTGGCTCTCAATCTGGTGACCGTATGAGCATCTGGGCGACGGTCAAATTCACGCCGAGAAACGCTTACGGGGAATTCGTGCCGGCCGTCGTTACCCCGGCTGTTCGCGCTGGCGTGGAAGGCGTCTGCGACTTCATCAAGGCGCGCGCCCAGGCGTTTGCGCCCGTCGATACCGGGCGGCTGCGCGATTCGATCTTCACCAAGATTGACGAATTCCCCACCAGCATACGCGGCTACGTCGCCCCGAATACGCCCTATGCGGGCTATGTGGAGTTCGGCACGGGCATCCGGGGCGCGACGTCTCTAGGCGCGGGCAGCGGCCCCTATAGCCCGACCTGGCCCGGCATGGCTGCGCAGCCCTACATGCGCCCGGCGCTCGATGAGGCGCGCGGCGCGATGCTCGGGCTCATCGGCGATAAGCTCTCGGCCGCCATCGGGAGTCCCTATGCATGAGGTTCGACGGCAGCCTAGCGACTTCCGGCGGCACTCCGCTTCCGCCGATAGTTTATTCCGCCGAGAGCAAGATCATCGCTCTTGCTTCCCAAGACCCCGCGCTTCAGGCGCTTCTTACGCGGTCCTCGTTTCGGATGACAGCGCCGTTTCGGATGTCCGATACCCAGCGCATCGTCGGGTCCGACTTCCCTTCCGTCACGCTTCAGATGATTTCCGACATCAAGAGCTACACGTTCGAGGGACGGAACAACCTGGCGCTTTACCGGATTCAATTCGTCATCTGGGGCGGGCCGTTCGCAGCGGGAAATCAATCTGCATCCGATGTGCGGGACGCGCTAATCGCCTTTTTGGACGGCTTTTCCGGCGTCCAGGGCGGGCAGAAACCCACGCGCGTCGTCTTCGACGAACGTGCGTTATTTTCGCGTTCCGACGGCCCAATCTGGCAACGCGTTCTCGACGCGCTGATTTACATCGACGACAGTTTGCCGACCGCCGCCGCGACCCCGGAGCCTTTGACCATGGGAACGCCCATCGAAACCAAATTGATTACGGCGGCCTCGGCCGACGCCGGAATGCAAGCCATGTTCGGCGGGCGGATTTACGATACGCGGGAAAATCCCGGCTCGCCCTTCCCTGCCCTGACGCTTCAGACCGTTCCCTCTCCCAAACGCTATACGGCGGAAGGGCGCAACAACCTGGCGGAATATCGCGTGCGGTTCGTCATCTGGGGCGGGCAATTCACGAGCGGCGAAGCGCAATCCACTTCGGGAACCAACGCTCTGATGAGTTTCCTCGACACGTTTTCCGCCGTCGCGGGCGGGCAAGTCGCCACGATGATCTTGAACGATCAGCGCGGCCTGTTTCCCTTGACCGATGGGCCGATCTGGCAGCGCATCGTGGACGCGCATATTTATTCGGACGATTCTTTGTGAGGTAAATCAGCATGGGCGCAACTGAAGTTGCAGTACAAGGATTAGTCATCGCCATCGGTAACGGGCAATCCCCCGAGACGTTTCAAACCCTTGCCAACGTCGAGAGCTACAGCCAGGCCGGGCAGACGCGCGTGGTCGACACCAGCAACGTGACCGATCTCTGGCAAAGATACGTCCCGACGCTGCTGGAGGCGGGCAAAATTACGATGACGATTTTCTGGGTTATGAATGACCCGACGCATTCCAGCGCAACCGGAGGTTTGCGCGCCCTCTGGCAGAATAAGACGCGCGCCGATTTCCAGCTTCACTATCCGCTAGCAGGAGGTGGGGGCATTGACTCGTTTGCAGGCTATGTTACGAAGTACAGTCACTCAGGAAAGGTGGCCGACGTCTTTAAGGCCCAGATCGAGATAAGCGCGACGGGCACTCCGAGCTTGGTCTAGTGTGAGCGCATGTGAGGGCTTATGCCCTCACCGTGAGGGAATAAGGAAAACTTATGGAAGGTAGCGGCATCCAATACCCCACCATCGAGATCGCAGGCAAGACCTACACCGTCAAGTTCAGCCGGGCGGCGTTCTACCGTCTGGGTAAAGCAGGCTTCGACTTACGCCAGTTCGCGCCGCTGAAGGACGGTCTGATCGCCTTCAGCATTCTGTTCGATCTTTTGCATGCGGCCATCGCCGACCAGCTTCCGGTGAAGCTCGAAACCGAGGAATTAGTCGACATGGCCCTTCCAATCGACATGCCGCATGAAGCCGCTAGAAAGCGCCTGGAGGAAATCGGGAGCATCGTGCGCGAGGCGTTTTCAAAAATTGCGCCGCCGCCTCAACTCCCGCTCCGAGAGACGGCGGCGACTCTGACGGAGCGCCCGCAATAGACGAGGAGTACTGGCTGCGGACTTGGGCTTTCGCCGCGTCCCCCTACGGCCTCGGTCTGAGCGATGCGGAATCCTGGGCGCTGACGCCGCGCGAGTATCTAGCGCTCGTTGAAGTCCGCAAACAATCGAAATTCATCGAAGCCTATCACGCCGCCATGTACGCCAACGTGCACAGAGCGAAGGATCAGGCTCCCCTCGAATGGGAGCATTTTCTGGGCAAGCCGCTCGATAAGCAGCCCATCAGGACCACAGCCGAGATCCGGCGCGATCTCTGGCCGGATCATCCCCAAGTCAATCAACAATTGCCGGATTGGGCGATAGGGAACCTGGAGCGCCAGAAGCGGGAGCAAAACGGGCATGGCTGATAACAACACCATCGGCGAGCTAAACGTAGCCATCACCGGCGATTATTCCCAGTTACAGCCGGCCATCCAAGCGGCCGCGGAACTTGCTCAGACGAGCGGCGAGCAGATCGCGAGCGCCTTCGGCTCACAGGTCACGCCCGCGTTACAGGAAGCGGGCGCGGCGGCGGGCGGCGCGGGCGAGCAGTTCCACCAACTGCATTTGAATTTGGAAGAGATGGCGAGCCTGGCCGGATTCACGGTCGGGCTGGATCAAGCCGTAGAGCTTCTCAAGGAATTCATTTCCGACGCGATCGAGGCGGCTTCCCAGGTTGAATTTTTGACGACGGCTCTGACCGGCTTAACCGGAAGCATGGAATCGGCGAACGAAATCATGGAGGCAGCCGAGTCGATCTCCATGCGAACCACCGCCGGTTTTTTGGAGTTGGGAAAAGCGGGACAGAGTTTAGCGGCGTTCGGCGTGGCTGCGGAGGGAATCCCGGCTATTCTCGAAGGCGTAGCGGAATGGGCGGAAGTCTCTGGCAAAAGCGTAGAGGGACTCACTGCCGCTATCGAAGGCGCTGCGGTCAGCGGGCAGTTGCGCTTGCGCTCGCTGGGCGTGACCGCCAGCGAACTTGCGGAAGTGATGGGCGTCTCGGCGGATAAGGCGAAGGAGGCATTCAAGAACCTCGGCGATGACGTGACGACCCGCATGGAAATCCTTGCGGAAGTCATGCATAACAAGGGCGAAAAAGGAGCTACCGACCTACAGAAGACGCACGAAGTGGCGCTCAACGCTCTAAAAACCGCTTGGCACGAATTCGCTGCGGATTTAGGCGACGCCCTTCTGCCCACGTTGGATAAGGCATTGAAGGGGTTGGGAGATACGCTCGTCGGGGTAGCGGGAGCATGGGCCTTTCTCACCGCTTTCTTGAAGGACGGCTTGAACGTTACTCAGGGCGTCATCGATGGAATGAAGGCATTTTACGAAGTAGAAGCCAAGGCTTCGGAAGCCACCCAACAACTCACCATCGACCATAAGGCGCTTGAGGATCAGATCAAGAAAAACGTGGCCGAAGCGCAAGCCCACGCAGCGGCGATCGAAGCGGCCAACCAAAAGTGGAAAGAGTACGGGCCCGCCATTTCCGCGGCGACGGCCTTCGTGGATGCCTTCGACGTCGAGCAGTTGAAGCTTACCGACAATCTGATCAAGGCCAACGAGCAGTACAGCCACGCAATCGATCTCGGTCAAGGGATTTCGCGCGCCTATGCGGACGTAGAGAAAGCCGCTAAAGCGCTGGGCTTGACGCAGGGGGAATTGAACGATGTCTTCGCCGGCCTTCAATCCACGTCTTTTGCTCTGCCTTTGACGATCGGGCAAGTGGGGCAATCGCTGCATGACTTGGTCGGGGTCGTTCTCGACGCCAAAGACGCCGAGAAGCAGTGGGAAGACGAATCGAGCAATGTCGGCCGCAACGTGGCCGATCCGATTACGGCGGCGGTCGATCAGATCATCGGCAAATCACAGGAACTTCAAAACCAATTCAATATACAGTTGAGCGCCTATGCGGACCTGGCCGCGTCCTCGACCGCTTCTTCCGCCGAGTTAAAGATGGCGTGGGATCAACTCAAGGCCACTGCCGTCGAGCTCGGCATCTCGATCAGCGATCTGACCGTTGACGTTGAGAATGCAAACGCGCAGATGGAAAATCTGCCCGTGCTGAGCGACCAGGCGCGGGCCGCATGGGAGAGGCTACACCCGGTCGTGACTACGACGACGAGCGATTGGCAGAAAGCTATCGAGCAAGTCAATCGGGCCATCGAGCGGGATTTGGCTAAGTCGCTCACCGACATCATTTTTCAGACGGGCAAGGTCGGCGATGCGTTTAAAAAGTTGGGCGAGGACGTTGTCTCGATCATCCTAGACCACATCATCAAAGACGCTTTGAAGCCGCTGCTCGACATGCTCGACAATGTGCTCGGCAAAATCGGCCTGGTCATTCCCGGCGGGGGCGGCGCCGGGACAGCACTGCCTGGCTTCGCGCCCGGGATGGCAGGCTCTACCGGTATCGGCGGCGCTGCTGGCGGCGTCGCGGGCGCGGTTGGCGGGGCGCTGGGCGCGGTGGGTGCGATTGGCGCGGTGGGCTCCTTCGTCACGGGCATTATCGGCGACTTCCAAACCGCCCACCAGACCGACGTACTCAGGTCCATCGAGTACAACACGCGCACCACCGCGATGTGGATCGGGCCGCACGGCGGCTCGGGCGTCGGCGATTGGACCTGGCAGACCGCCGTGAACACTATGGGCGTCACCGAATTCGTAGGCGGCGGCGGCTGGTTCCACGATTCGGTCGTCCAGCAGTTGACCTTGCTGCAAGATATTGATTCGCAGCTCAAAACGATAGCGAAGACGCCGGGAGGCGGCGGCGGGATCGCGGGAGGCATCGAGTCGAGCGGAAATGTCGTCGTCAACTTCGGGCCGGTCACGATCAACGGGGGCGGCAATCCGCAGCAAACCGTGACGCAGATCGCGAACTACTTGCGCCGCGTTTCTAACAAGTTCGGACCGCCCTAATGTACAGCTTTACGCAGAGTGTAATTCGGCGACTTTTCGACGAAAACTTCGACGAAAACTCATGGCGATAGGGATCATCATTAACGGAACTGATAGAAGCGGCTACCTCGACAAGACCGAGGGCGGCGGCAAGGGCGGGCAGTCCCAGCATCAGGTGACCAAGGCGCAGAGGGGCACGATGACGCTGGTTCTGCGGATCCACCCTAACGACTCCTGGCCCGGTCCCACCGTCGGGCAGCCCGTGGGCGTCTACAACCAGCTCGGCCAGCGGGATTTCGGGGGCCTGATCGGCCAGATGGTTTTGATGTTCGAGGGCAATACGCAGGAGTCCTGCTGGGTGCTTCAATGCGATTCCTTCGAACGGATGCTCGACCGCCATACGGTTCCCCCGCAAACTTTTGTAAATCAAACCTGTGGCTCAATCTTCACGGCGCTTTTTAACTCGGTCCCATCGGAAGGCGTGACGCTCGGCACGGTCGATCCGGGGCCGACCGTCGCGCGTCTTATTTTCAATCGGCAACACCTCACGGACTGCTTCGACCAGCTCGCGACGATTGCGGGATTCATCTGGTCGGTCAACCCGAACACCGGGAAGCTATTTTTTCAATCCCCGACGGATCCGGCGCTGGTTGCGCCCGCGCAGCTTACCGGAGACCCTAGCACCGGATTCGACATCAAGTACGACACGATCCAGTGGACGATCGGCAACCTGGATTTTGTCACCACGCAGCACGTCGCCATTAACATCACGGCATTC
>Ga0126383_10000599_pt1 | contig 20496 bp, 11 predicted proteins | sample PanSoiMetPlot_35_FD_96882 | JGI IMG/M metagenome (GOLD analysis project Ga0126383, IMG submission 96882) | Tropical forest soil microbial communities from Panama - MetaG Plot_35 | ecosystem: Environmental > Terrestrial > Soil > Tropical forest > Bulk soil | place: Panama | collected 2016-02-17
CGCGAGCGCGTTCTCGCGCGCATCAACGGTACACCGAAGGTCGGACAGCTGCCGCAGGGCAACAATAGCTTCGCCAATCCATACCGGCCGAACTTCCTCGCCGGATGTTGCGATAAGAGTCAGAACACGACGGCGCCCGCGTACGTGTTGAGGCCTTAGCCGCTAGCGCCGGCGATAGTGCAACGCCACGATGCCCGATTTGAGCTGTGTCGCGGCCGCGAACTTCAGGCGCAATGATGGCTGTAGGCCGGAAAATAAGAACGGACCGTGCCCGGCCACCACGGGGCAGACCACGAAGCGATATTCGTCCATGAGGTCCAGGCGCTCAAGCGCGGCCGAAAGTTGGGGGCTACCCACCAGCAGTACCGCGCGGCGTGCGATAGAAAGGTCGCGTGCCGGGCAACCTGATTTTGCTTTTTGCTCGGCGTGAAATGTATCAGCCCGGAATAAGACAAACCCGCCTCGGACTCCGGGCTAGGGATCAACGATATGAAGCAGCGTGGGCGGCAGGGCACCAAGCCGTTTTCCAGCGTCGGCAGAGCCGTATGGTGCCGAGCCGATCGCTCAGGCTTGGAGGCCCGAGGCTGGACGGTGGTGCGCAAATCCTCTCCTTGATCTGCTCGGTCCTGCCGTGCACTGGTTTAATTGCTGCACCACCTCGTCCGGAATGCCACATGTCGCAGTGTTGGTTACGACGTAGTTGACCCATTTCAACTCGGCGGCGCTGTAGGCCATAATGTGCTTGCACATCTCCTCGCGGCTGGCCTTGCACTGGCCAGCAGCCTTGGCGGCGAGGCCGCACATTTGTACGTCTTCACGCAGCTTGGCGAATTCCGCCATGCAGGGCGGCATTCCGCCGCCGCCGGACGGCGTAGCCTGGGGCGTCCCCATCGCCGACATACTGGGCGCACGCACGGGTGTCGCGGCCGGCACGCCGCTAGGCCCTGGCGTCGGGGCCGCTTGCTGCTGGGGAGTGCTAGACCACGGCAGCGTCTGCGCCGCCACCTCGCCTGCCGGAAGCATCATAACCGCAATGATCAAAGAGAGTAGGTGCTGACGAGCCTCCATCACGTCGCTCTCCCGATTCCTTAATCGGCACCGCGAGGGTGCGCCTGATGAGTTACTACTCAATTGACTCGGGTCTCAACACCGAACCAACCCCCTGATTTCGGCTGAGGAGGTGGCAAACCGTGCAGAATCGTGTCAGGACACCTTCTGTCTAAAATGCGACAGCGTCTGGTCAGATTTATGAACTGCAAGTACGTTGATGCCGGCCTGAAAAATTGCATAGTCGCGCTGCTCCAACCATTGCTTCAGCGTTTGAGCGTTGGTTTTTATCGACTCGATCAGCATGGCGGGCCGGTGCTGTTTAACGGATTCGACTGCACCAGCGAGAACCGCCATTTCCATTCCCTCAACATCAATTTTGATGAAATCAATCCGCGAAAGCTTGAGTGAATCGATGCTGACCGCCTGCACGATCGCAAGGCTGCCATCGGAATAGTTGACCGGCTGGCCAATGTATTCGGTATTTGACGTGGGTCGAAGCTCCAAGCTGCCGAAGCTCGTTGGCACAAGGTAATTGAGCTGTGGTATCTTAAGTGCGCCTGGAGCATCCCCCACTGCTGCATTGAGAGCAACTGCATTGAAACAGTTATTGATGGCGATATTCCCGGCAAGTGCATAATAAATCCGCTCTTGAGCTTCGATCGCCAACACCGAACCCCAACCGGTCATATGTTTCGCCCATTCAATCGAATGAACACCGATGTTAGCACCGCAGTCAATCGCAAACACGCCGTCATTGAAATACCGGCGCCGGAAGTCCAATACATTGACTGCCAACGACACCTCACCCGAATCGAAAGCTCCGGTCTCTAATATTTGGAAGCCAACACCGAAGCCCGTGGTCTGTGATACCATATGGTAGTCAAGGCGCGACACGATCATGGTGCCATGATCCGATGCGGCAAGGACAAAGGCGAGTTTGCGATTGACTGGTGGCATGAAATCCTATTCCCGAAGGCTATTCATTAGTTAGACCATTTCCGACACTAACCGATACAAGACTGTGGAGTTCTGACGGGTCAAATGGCTAGTGGCCCGCGGAAGCCCCCGCTTGCCCCAATGTTTGGCGGCGACTTCCACACGGACACGCAGGTGAACAAACATCTCGTCGGTACCCGGCGGATACTGCGCTCGCAGCGGACTGTCCAACGGCCGTCGCCCAAGGGGGGACCTACTATCCGACAAGGCCTGGCACCATCAGGTTGTCACACCGTTACTTCGTCATGGTTTTGGTACTCTGCGCGTTGTTGCGAACGCAGAATCCCGGAATACGCTGCACCGCCGCCTTTACCTGATCTGTCGTGATGAACCGCGTGCATTCAAACTGGCGCGGCGTATCCTTGTGGCGAGGGCAATACATGAAATCCTTGTGGTCGAACCGGTGACGCACGTCATTCCAGCAAGAATTGCAGGTGTGGTAGTTGATGATCCGGTATGGCGTCTCGAACTCGTTGGTCGGATGGGTGAAGCCGCTGATCATCACCACAGGCGTTCCCATCGCCCAAGCCAGCCACGATAATCCACTGGAAAGGCCGACGAAGAAATCTGCATGCATGAGCCAACGCGCCCGCTCCTGTAGGGGCCGATCCCCGGTCTGGTCTTCCGCCCCGTTGGGTATGTGATTCCAGATGAGGCCGGTCCCATGGGTGGGCCTCTGGTCGATGCAGATGACGCGATAGCCCGCCCCTTTCAAAAAGCTCACGATCTCTCGCCAGCCGCCGGGATTGTTCCAGTATTTGCTCTGCGTCGTGCTCTGAACGGCGATGCAGACGTACGGCTCGGCGACCGGCCTCGTATCGTCGTCAAGGGTAACATGGGGCGCGACTTCAGTCGGATCGACACCGAGAATGTATCCGGCGGTACGATGCAGGCCGACATGGCGGAAGTCGCACGGCTGGTGGACGAAATCCTTGTCGTCGAAGAACAGCCCGATGCTGTATGTTGCATAGTAGCGCTCGACCTTGACCTGTTCGGCGGTCACGAATGTGATGTCCGGGTAGGATTTCCGGAACAACGGTATGAGCTTGTCGCTCATGAGGCAGGTGAGCCGGCACCCGTGCCGCTCCTTGAACTTCACCGCATACGGAAACCACCCTAACGGATCGCCAAGCGTGCCGACCGGCAATTGGACCAGCACCTCGCGATCCTTCGCCGAATAGTCGTGGCTGAGCACATTCTCGCCGTTTGCCCAAACTTGGAGGCGTATCGGCACGAAGTAACGCTTTGTGCTGTTGACGCGGCCGGACTTGAGTTCGGCCTCGAACAGAATATTGCCGGTATCGATATCGCTCAGGCGCACGCGCCAGGGATGCTTGCCCTCCGGCAGCATCACGCGGCAGCCGTCGTTGAAATCGAACCTGATGCCGTTCGGACCCGCCTGGGTCGGAACGTCCGCCGGCGCCGGATAGGCGCGGTTCGATTGAGGAGACAGGGTCGACGAATCCGCGGCGGGCGGCGATGAAGTGCCCGACCTCGCCGCGGGCTCAGGCCGAGCCAGCGCGATATCCTTGGGCACGGTCGTCGCGGAAGACGTCACATGCGATAGGTCGACGACATTCATTTCGGCCTCGCCACTCGATCAGCTTTGTCGGCCTTAAGGTTCAACAAGCAAGCCGGCTGATCACGCGTGATGCCCGATGGTCGCCATCGGTGCGACGTTGGCGATCGCGGCCATCACCGGGTCTTGGGTCGACGTGCCGCCGTGACCGTCGGACGCCGACGTAAAATGCGCCATCACGAACTGGCCCAGTACCGCCGCTTGCGCGGTCAAAGCGCTGTCACTGACCGGGTGCAGCGCGCGGACCTGGTGGCCGTCTTCCGAAAAGCCCAAGGTCGTGTTCGACCCGAAGGCAAGGTCGGAAAGTTTGAGGTGTTGGAGCGGATCTGAGACTGTTCCCCCGGAGTCAATCGATGAATCCGGCTTGGAGTTATCCCCACCCGACGACGCGATCCCACTGCTGCTCGTTGAATCGGGGCTTTGGATCGGCGGCGCCGTACCGCTGATCACTACGCCATTGCTTGCATTATCAGAACCGACCGTTTGGTGCCCACCGCTGCTGATTGGTGCTGGTGTCGGTTTTTCGCTGTCGTCGGCTGATGCGGCCTCAAACGCGCCGCTGGTTGCAGTGGCACTGGCGCCGCTAGACGTCGCGAGTTCTCCGCTTGTATCCGCGGCGGTGGTGCCTTGGGCGTCGGACGAAGCAACGGTAGTGCTCGAACCGCCGCCAGACGTTGTCGTTATCGGCGGGTCGCCGATCAGCGTACCCCCGGTACCGTCGGATGCCTTTGTAAACTGCGCTGTCACGTATTGGCCCAGCAGCGTGAGGTGTGCCGTGTGGACGCCATCGGTGACAGTCAAGGTTCCGCTGGTGTTGCCGGCGGCTTCCGAGAAGGCCAAGGTTGTGGTCGTGCCAAAGGCGATATCCGATAGATCAATGTGACCCGGCAGGCCGAACCCCGAAATCGTGCCGCCGAAGTTGATCGATGTATCGAGCTTGAGGGTGCCGGCGCTTGAGAACGTAATGGTGCCGCCGCTCGCAGATCCGCCACTGGCGATCTCCAGCGTGCCGCCGCTGATCACCGCACCGTTTAGGACGCCCCCGGAGGCGATGGTCTCGTGCCCGCCGCTGCCGATTGTCGTCCCGTTCTCAACGCCGTCAATAAACACTGAGCCGCCCGCCACCGTGGTGCCGCTCGCCGTGCCACCAGCCACGACATCCTCAGAGCCGCCGCTTGAGACCACGGTGCCAATCTCTGTTCCGCCTGACTCAACCCCCAGGTCACCCATATCGCCTGTGGCGCTGTCCCTTATAACCGTTACCCCATGAACGGTCTGGCCGGACAAGACAAAGAGTATCCCGCCCGATACAACCACAATCCCGCCGCTCGCCACGGTTGCACCGTCTATCGTGCCCTGCGTGCCGAGGCCGGCCAATACAACCGCAATGCCGCCGCTCGCCACGGTTGCTCCGTCGACACGGCCGGAGGCGACCAATTCTCCACCGCTGGAGACCGTCGTATTGGCGGTGCCGCCGAAAGGGGTAATCTCGACGCCGCCACTCAGGACGGTGGTGCCACTGTCGGTGCCGTCACGCTCCACAAGTGTGACACCGCTACTGACGTTATAGCCGCTGAGCGAATATCCAACCCCGATTTCCAGGATGCCGCCGCTGCTGAACACGGTGCCGGTTGCAGTAGCGCCGCTCAACAGTTCGAGGGTGCCGCCGCTCAGCACCGTGGCGCCAGCGGCCGTACCACCTGACCCAACCTCCAGCGTCACCCCTTTGCTGACGACATAGCTGCTCAGCGTGTAACCGGAAGCGATTTCCAGCGCACCGCCGCTGGCGATCGACGTGCCGGACATCGTGCCGCCGCTGAAAAGCTCCAGAGTGCCGCCGCTGCTCACCGTCGTGCCGGAAACGACGCCACCACTGAAGAGCTCCAGCACACCGCCGCTCGTCACCGTCGTGTTGCTGGCGATGCCTCCCGAATCAACTTCGAGCAGTTCTGTAGATACGCCGCTGAGAACGTAGTTACTAAGCGTGTAGCCAGAGGCGATTTGCAGATCCCTGGCGAAGATGCCGGTGGCGCTCGCCCCCCCGACCAGCTTTACAGTACCAGCGCCAGTGATGGTAGCGGCGCTCGCACCGCTGGTCAGCTCCAGCGTGCCACCCCATTCGACTCGTACGCCATTGACGGTCTGGCCAGACAGGACCTCGAGCACCCCGCCCCTCGACACAGCCACAAAGCTGCCGCCCGCGGCCGACGCACCACTGACCGTGCCTAATATCGTCAGATTTCCGCCGCTGTTGACTGTGGTGTTGATTGCCAGGCCGCCGGAGGAAACGACAAGGGTAACGCCACCGCCCACCACATCGTTACTCAACGTGTAGCCGGACGCGATCTCCAAGGTGCCGCCGCTGTTGACGGTCATGCCGTTGACGACAGAGCCGCTGACAAGCTCCAGCGTGCCACCGCTGTTGACTATGAGGTTGCTCCCGGTGCCTCCCGACCCCACCTCCAGTATGCCATTGGCTGCCGCGCCGCCGGCCACCGTGTAGCCGGAGGCGACCTCCAAGGTGCCGCCGCTCTGCACGGTGTAGCCAGTTGCGGTAGCGCCACCGAGCAGCACAAGCGTACCGCCGCTGACCACCGTGGTGCCGTTCGCGGTCCCGCCGGATTCGACAATTTGCCTGCCGCTCGCAACCGTTACGGCGTTGGTCGTTCCGTAATCATATTGCACACCGCCGCTCAGCGTCGCGCCGGTCTCCGTGCCGCCGGTATGGACCACCTCGGTTCCGCCGAAAACGATGGTGTTGCTCGCTACTCCGCCGGACTCGATCGCCAGCCCGCTGATGAGTGGGTTGCTCGGCAGCAGCGTCGTCCCGCCGGAAATGACGAGACCACTCACGGTGGTGCCGCCCGACGCGACCACTTGTCCGCCCTGATCAATTATCGTGGTCGACGTACTCAGCACGTTTCCACTCTGGTCCAGAGTTTCTGATGTCACCACGATCGATCCGTCGATCCGGCGGACGTCGGTCTCAATGCTGTCAAAAAACCCAGCACTCGTGCTGTCGGTCTGAACGGTCCTGGTCAAACCATCGGCGCTGAGGGTGGTGACGATCCGGTCCGCGATCACGCCGCTGACGACATCCTGAGTGGTCGTAACCCGGCTGCCGTCTATGTTTGTCTGCATGGAGCGCTCTTGTATCAAATTGCCGCTGCCATCGTAGATCATCGTCGATTTGGACAGGTGGTCAGCTGAGATCGACGACGACGAGAAATCAATACTAATAGAACCGTCGGCTGCTGTGTCCGACGCCGTGGTTACCGAGCTTCCATCCACATTGATGGTGGTTCCTGTGAAGAAATTAGAAGAGCCCGCCCCGGTCGTATCCGATTGTTCGTTTACGAGACGCTTGTCGGCAGAATTCGTGACGGCGGATTGCTGGAAGAGCGACCCGTCGCTGTTGGTGTCGACGATCGTTTCGGTCGTGCTGCCATCGAGGTTGACAACGGTCACGTCGGTTTCCGTCCGATCGATGTGTCCGTTGCCCGAGAAATCCCACTGCGTCGTCTTGGTAAGGCCGTCGGCGCTCTTGGTCACAATGACCTGGTCGATTTCGGCGCCCGACGGACTGTAGTCCGTGACGGTTGAAACCCAACCGCCGTCGATAGCCGTGACCGTGGTCTCGACCTGATTGAACACGCCGCTGCCAGTGGCGTCGCGCTTGGTCGTGACCGTGCGCCCATCGGCGCTCGTCGTCGTCACCGCCTGGTCCAGCAGAGTTCCACTTGCATTGAAATCCTTGACGGTCTGGATATTGCTGCCGTCGGCATTGACGGTGTTGGCGATCGTCTGGGTGATCGTCTGGCTCAGATCAGCCTGCTTGTGAACCGTCTCCGACAATCCATTCGCGCTCACGGTCGTCACGAACTGCGACATCACCGAGCCGTTGGCCGCGTAGGCCGTCTGGGTCTCCGTGCGGCTGCCGTCGGCGTTCAAGGTCGTAACGTCAGTGGAGGACTGATTTCCTGCGCCGGTCGTCCACTGCTTGCTCTTTGACAGACCATTAGCGCTGATGGTCTCTACAAACTGGTCCCCGAGGTAGGATATAGTTTCAGTCGAGCTTCCGTCCGCATTGATAACGGTCAAGTCCGTTTTCGTGGCAAATGCGCCGGAGCCAGTGAGGTCATATTTGGTTGTCTTGCTCAATCCATTGGCGCTTGTCGTGGTGACGACTCGGTCTTTTATTGTCGCTATGCCTCCAGCCATCGGGAGGCCATCCGTCACCGTTTCGGTCGTGCTGCCGTCCGCATTGATAACCAGGACATCTGTGCGCTCCTTGTCAAAGGACACACCGACGCCGACCCCAACACCGACGCCGAACTGCGTCGTGATCGACATCCCGTCCGCGCTCGTCGTTATGACCTTCCGGTCCTGCAGCGATCCGTCCGTATAGAAATCCGATATGGTCTTGGTGGTGCTGCCGTCCGGATTGAGCTGGGTCTGCACGGTGCCGAATTGGCCGTTAAACGTACGCTGCTCGGTGACCGTCTTCCGATCGGCGCTCGTGGTTGTGATCCATCGCGCCTTGAGGGATCCGTCGCCGTTGAGGTCAGTGAGGGTCTCGACGGTGCTGCCGTCGGAATTGAGAACGGTCTGATCGGTCTCCGTCAGATTGAACGATCCAGAGCCGGTGTCGTCCCACTGGGTCGTTTTGGACAGTCCATTCGCGCTGGTGGTGATCACCTCCCTGGCGGTGGCCGAACCGGAGGAATTGAGGTCCGTGATTGTCCGGGTGCGGCTGCCGTCCGCATTGAGGACGGTAACATCCGTCCGGGTCTGGTCAAAGGTGCTGCCACCGGTGGTGTTTCGTTGCGTCGTGATCGACAGCCCGTTGGCGCTGGTGGTGATGACCGCCTGGTCCTTTATAGAGCCAGTGGTGTTGTAGTCGGTGACCGTCGCGACTCTGCTGCCGTTTGTGCTCAGCGTAATCACATCGCTCTGGTCGGTCACACCATTGCCATCGATATCCCGCGTGATCGAGACATTCGTCCCATTGGCGCTGACCGTCGTAATGGTTTTGTCGAGCAGCGTCCCGTTGGCGCTGGTGTCCGCCACGGTTTCGGTGCGGCTGCCGTCGGTGTTGAGGACGGTGACATCCGTACGCGTCCGATCGAACGTACCGCTTCCTGCGTTGTCCTGTTGCGTGGTAACCGACAAGCCGTTGCCGCTGGCTGTGGTGATGGTCGAGCCGATCACCGTGCCGTTGTTGCTTTTCTTGGTCACGGTCTCGGTCGTGCTGCCATTGGTGTTGAAGACCGTGACGTCGGTCGTGGTGGTGTCGATCTTGCCGTCGACATTCGCCGTCGTCGTCCGGGAAAGCCCGTTCGCGCTGGTGCTGACGACGGTCTGATCGATTTGCGTTCCGTTGCTGCTGGTGTCGGTGACCGTCTCCGTGCGGCTGCCGTTGGCGTTGATCGCCGTGACGTCGGTGGTCGTCCGGTTGAACACGCCCGCGGCGCCGTTGGCATCGGTCTGGGTCGTGACCGACAAGCCATTGGCGCTCGTGGTGGTCACGGTCTCGTTGGCCAGCGAGCCGTCGGGATTGTCGTTGACCAGCGTATCGGTCCTGACACCGGTGGGCGCGGTAACCAACGTGTCGACTTGCACGGTCTGGCCATCGCCGTTCTGCGTCGTGGTCGTCACGGTGGAGCGGTCGGCGCTGGTGGTGATGATCTGCCTGCTTTCCAGCGTGCCGTTGGCGCTGGTCTGCGTGATGGTCTCGGTGACGCTGCCGTCGGCGTTGTCGACCGTGTTGTCGGTGACCGTGGTATCAAAGGTACCGCTGCCGGTATGATCGGTCTGCGTGGTGATCGCCAGGCTGTTGGCGCTGGTGGTGGTCACCGTCTTGCTGATCGATGTGCCGTTGGCGCTGGTCTCCGCGCGGGTGACCGTCGAGCTGCCGTCGCTGTTCTCCACGGTCGTCGACGTCGTGGTGAACGCGAAGGTGCCGCCGCCACTCGGATCGACCTGCGTCGTCTGGACGAGGCCGTTGGTGCTGGTGGTGGTCACGGTCTGGCTGCTCTCCGCGCCGTTGGGGGCGTAATCGGTGACGGTATCGACCAGAGCGCCCGAGGTATTGAGCGCGATCGTCGTGCTTTGCGTCAGCGTCAGGGTGCCGGCGAAATTGACGTAGTCACTGACCGATCCGGTCTTGCCGTCGGCATTGTGTACGATGACCTGCTTGGCGAAGACGGTGCCGTTGGCGCTCGCCTCCGTGATCGTCCGCGTGAGGTTCCCCGAGGCATCGACGGTCGTCGCATCGACGGTGGTCTGATTGAAGACGTTGTTGCCGGCGGAATCGACCTGCGTGGTCGTCGTCAGGCCGTCGGCGCTGACGGTCGTCACGGTCTGATCGAGCATGGAACCGTTGTTGGCAGCATCGGTCTGGGTCGTCGTGGCGCCGCCACCGCTGTTGTCGACCACCGCGTTGGTGGTGACGAGGTTGAAGGTGCCGCTGCCGACGCTGTCGACCGAGCGCGTGACGGTGAGCCCGTCGGCGCTGGTGACCGTGACGGTCTTGTCGCGCACCGAGCCGTCGCTGTTGCTGTCCGTCACGGTCTCCGTGCGAATCCCGTTGGACACGGTGGTCTGATCGGTGGTCGTGAGGTCGTTGGTGCCGTTGCCGGTGGAATCGAGCGTCGCCGTGCGGGTGAGACCATCGGCGCTCACCGAGGAGACGGCCTTGTCGATCAGCGTCCCGTTGCGGGTCAGGTCGGAGACGGCGACCGAGGTGCTGCCGTCCGCATTGGTGGTGTCGACTTCCTGCTGGGCGGTATAGGCAGCCCCGGTCGGATCGCGGTTGATCGTGACCACGAGGCCATTGGCGCTGGTCGTGGTCGCGGTTTTGTCGAGGAGGATGCCCGAGCCGTTGACGTCGCTGAGCGTTTCCGTGGTCGAGCCGTCGGCATTGGTCATCGTATTGTCGGTCTGGGTCTTGTTGACAATTCCGGCGCCGTTGAAATCGAAGGTCGTGGTCTTGTTGAGGCCGTTGGCGCTGGTGGTCGTGGTGATCTGCTGCGCCAGCGATCCGTCGGGATTGAAGGCGCTGTTCGCCACCGTAGTCGAGCCGTCGGCGTTCTGCGTCACCGTCTGCTGCACGGTAAAGTCGGCGCTGCCGGCAGCGAAGGACACGGTTGCCGCCGTTCCCGTCGTCCCGTCGCTGCGTGTGAAGGTCGTCTCGCCGTCGATGGCGGAGCCGTCCGGCAAACCCTTGTGGAAGGAATTGGGCACCAGATTGATCGACGTCACGCCCGCCTGCGCCAGCGTCTCGAGCGTCGTCGTGCCGTTGGCGTTGGTGACGAGGATGCGGAAATTGTTGAAGCTTGCGTCGCTCGCGTCCAGCACGCCGTCATGGTTGGAGTCGAACACATGTTCGAGCGCCTGCATGTCGGTTTTGGCCGAGGGATCCCAGAGCTTGAAGTTGACCTGGTTTGCCTGGGTGACGGGGCCACCGGAGGGATCGTAGACGAGCACGCCGTTGCCCGCGCCGGCCCAGGCCGTGCGCTGCTTGAAGCCGTCGTTCTTCATGTCGAAGAACATGTTCGACGAGGACAAGGGCGTGATCTTGATCCCCTTGCCCCCGAGATCGAGCACGACCGGGGAGCCGCCACCCGAGCCGCCGAAACCGCCACCCGAGCCGCCGAAACCGCCAGCCGAGCCGCCGTCCGGAGCGTCAGGCGCGGCATCGATGCCCGGGTCAGGAGCGTCCGGGTCAAGAGCGTTCGGGTCAGGAGCGTTCGGATCAGGGGCGTTCGGGTCAGGGGCGTTCGGGTCCAGGTGGCTTGATCCAAGCAAAGCTGATTCCCCTGGACCTGGGATGCCTGTCATCGGACCGAAGTCACCGGGACCACTCAAAGAGCCAAAACCGCCCTTACCAGTCATGGCAGCCTGATCCAGAGCGCTCAGATCTTGACCCAATGCGGCGCCAGGCGCGCCGGGCGGGGCACCGGGCCCCGCGAATGCGAATGTGGTGTTTGGATCAAAAAGAGTCGGGTCTCCGAAGTCGTCGACGGGCGTCCCGTTTCCGCTCTGCCCGAAGCTCGGAACGGTGCCCATCAAACTGATGTCGTTAGGCGCGGCCGCCTCCACCGCCGTCGCGACGGTGCTCGGAACGCCGCCCGTCAAATCGAGGTCGCCATGGGGGGAGAGATCCATGCCATGGGCTATGGCGTTGGCAACAGCCATAGGGTTCTCGGGAGCCCCAAGGGCAGTCGAAGGCGGCGTCCCAGCTAGGCCACCAAAGCCGTTGAACTGACCTGTAGGCGGCGTTCCGTTGTCAATGGAATGCCCGATGGCCGCACCGCCTAAGCCGAATACGCCACCAAGAACGACCGAGGCTGGGCCACTCCCAAGTAAGCCTCCGAGTACAGTTCCAGCAACACCGAACGTCACTTCATTGCTTAGACCGAGCACTGTAGCTGCGTTCTCTGCCATGGACCCCACTCCTCGTTGAACGATTAAAAGTTTTCAGGTTGCACAGTATGAAGCTGTCAAGCACAGTCTTTACGAGTCGCCGCTCTCAGGCGGGGGCCCAGTTTTCCATTCGACGATACGGCTAGAAATAAAGTTAGCGACGGCTCCAGCACATGCCATGATTGCCATCCGAACAGCAAATGAACGCGCAAAACCGAAATAATCGAACAGTAAATCGAACAGTAAAATGAAGACCAACATCAGGGCCGCGGTGATAATGCCCCACAAAATTAGTTTCATCCAGTTACTCACCTGAGACCCCATTCGCACTGTCCGCCATCTCGACTCCGCTAATTTGCTCTCAAAAAGAACCACCGCGGTTGAATCGGATGCAACCCAATGATTGCGTTTTGAAACTGGCCGGCAAAGGGGTATGCTCATGCCATGCCCCCGGCGCGAACGGCGCCAGTGATCGTTGTTTTTGTAAATTGACGTTGGATTTGCGTCGGCTCGACCGCCACTCCGTGGCAGCACGGCAGCAACGCAAAACACTCCGGTGCCGGATCTCCCCCCAGCTTCGCAACCGTGGCGGTCACGTCAGTCCCCACTCCACCACGTGGAATATTAACCGACATTGATGGGGTTTGCAAATCGCGTTTCTCTATGAGAGATATAGGTTTCGAAAATAATTACACTCGGCGAGGAACAAGCAGCAACTTTGCTGCTTTTTTATCTAACTCGTCTGAGCCAAGATGCTCTGTGAAGGTTTTGCGACCACCATTTTTATGGCTGACAAAATACAAATATTGTGCCAACAGATAAGAATATCGAATTGACTGGCATCGCGCCTGCTTCATAGCTTTAACTCGGTCAATTCTTTTGCCCGGCAAGACGAATTGTTCTCGACCTATACTCATCTCACCTCTCCCGTAAGCTCTCCTGCTTGTAGCGCAACAGCGGCGACAGCAGATATTGGATCACCCGCCGCGAACCGGTCTTGATCTCCGCGGTCACCGCCATGCCCGGCGACAACTCGATCAGCTTGTCCTCGATCTGCATGTGTGTGCGGTCGAGGGCGATCCGCGCCGCGTAGACGAGCTCCTGGCCCTGGGGCTCGCTGGTCTCGGCGAGGGCGCCGGGCTTGGTGGCGCCCTGGCGATCCGGCGGCTTGTCGCGAACGATGGCGTCCTGCGAAACGCTCGCGACCTCGCCATGGAGCAGGCCATAGCGGGTAAAATTGAAGGTATCGACCTTGACCTCGACTTGCTGTCCGGGATGCACGAAGCCGATGTCGCGGTTCGACACCATGGCTTCGGCCTCCAGCCGAGCGTCGGCGGGCACGATCACCATCAGCTGCTGGGCCGGCGTCACCACGCCACCGACGGTGTGCACCGCGAGCTGCTGCACGGTACCGTCGACCGGCGCGGTGAGCGTCTGCAACGCCCGGCGCTGCTCGGCCTGGACAAGCTGCTCGTTCAGGCTCGCCGCCTTCTGCTGGGCTTCGGCGAGATCGTTGAAATTGGTGCGGTTGTATTCCGCTTCGGTCTGCCGGCGCTGCCCGCGCAGGGCCGTCGTGCCGGCGATCGCCTCCTCGAGGCGCGACCGCTGGACCAGCAGCTCCTGCTCGTGCTCGATCAAATCCTGCTGCGTCTCCCAGTACAGCAGCTTCGACGTAAGGCCTTGATCGGACAGAGTATGGCGCACGTCGGCGCGCTGCCGCAGCAACGGGATCGACAGGGTGAGCTTGTCCACGGTGCTGGCGACCGCCGCGCGGTTGGCCTCGTTCTGGGTGATCTGGCCGTCGATATGGGCAAGCTTGGCGCGGATCTCATCGACCTGATTGCGCAGGAATTTGCGCTGCAACTCGATTTGTGCAGGCTCCGCGCCGTTCGGCGGCGCAAATGAGACGTCGGCGTCCGCCAACCCGGCGATGGCGGCGCGAAGGCGCGCGATGGTGAGCTGCGAGGCGATCAGCTCCTTGGCGATGCGGTCGCGCTCCGCTGCGTTGATGGTGGTGTCGAGCTCGACCAGAACGTCACCCATCCTGACGGCTTGTCCATCCTGCACGTGGATGGCGCGCACGACGCCGGTCTCGAACGGCTGGATCAGCTTGGTGCGGCCGGTCGGCACGATCTTGCCGGAGGCGGTCGCGATGATGTCGACCCGGCCGAAGGTGGCCCAGCAGATCACGATCACGAAGAACAGAATGATGGTGGCGGCGATTGCCCGGCCGACGGGCGAAGCCGGCGTTTCCACGATCTCGATCGCCGCCGGAAGAAACTCCACCTGCGCGCGGCGTGTGGCCGACGATGACATCGGCAGGGTAACGACAACGCCCTTGCGTTCAGCCGACTTCATGGAGACCTGCCTGGAGGCGATGCAGCGTGGCATAGCGACCGTTCGCGCGGATCAGTTCGTCGTGGATGCCGTCTTCGACGATGCTGCCGCGTTCGATGGTGATGATGCGGTCGGCGCGGCGGATGGTGGAGAGCCGGTGGGCGATGACCAGGACGGTGCGGCCCTGCCCGATGCTGCGCATGTTGTCCTGGACGATCCGCTCGCTTTCATAGTCGAGCGCGCTCGTGGCCTCATCGAAGATCAGGATGCGCGGGTTGGTGATGAGTGCGCGGGCAATCGCGATGCGCTGGCGCTGGCCGCCGGACAAGCTCGCGCCCCGCTCGCCCACCACGGTGTCGTAGCCCTGGGGGAGCTCCAGAATGAACTCGTGCGCGCCGGCAAGCTGCGCCGCGGTCACGATGTTTTCGGTCGGCGCCCCTGGATCGGCAAGTGCAATGTTGTCCCGAATCGACCGGTTGAAAAGCACGTTTTCCTGCAGCACCACGCCGACCTGGCGGCGCAGCCACGTGACATCGACCATCGCAAGATCGACGCCGTCGACCAGCACGCGCCCGGTTTCCGGCACGTAGAGGCGCTGAACCAGCTTGGCCAGCGTCGACTTGCCGGACCCGGACGGCCCGACGATGCCGATCATCTGACCGGCCGGAATGTGGAGGTCGATGCCGCGCAAGACCTCCGGCCCGTCGAGCCGATACCGGAAGTTTATGGACTCGAACCTGATTTCGCCTCGGATGGCCGGCAGCGCGGTGCGGGTCGGATTGTAGGTTGGCTCCGGCGCCGTGTTGAGGATGTCGCCGAGGCGGGCGACCGAAACGCGCGCCTGGTGGAAATCCTGCCATATCTGCGCCAGCCGCAGAACCGGCTGGGCGACCCGGCCGGCCAGCATGTTGAAGGCGATCAGCTGACCGACCGTGAGCGCCCCATCGATCACCAGCTGAGCGCCGAAATAGAGGGTCAGCGCGGTAACGATCCTGCTCACCAGCTGGACGCCCTGGCTGCCCCAGTTGCCCAGGTTCAGAACGCGAAAACTCGCATGCACGTAAGCAGCCAGCTGGTCTTCCCAGTGCCGCTGCATCTGCGGCTCGACCGCCATGGATTTCAAAGTGGCGACGCCGGTGACGGTTTCGACCAGAAAGGCCTGGTTCTCCGCCCCGCGGTCGAACTTTTCCTCCAGCCGCTGACGAAAGATGGGAGTGAGGCTCGCCGACAGCCCGATATAGAGTGGGAACGAGCCGAGAACGATCGCCGTCAGGAACGGCGAGTAATAGAACAGCACCGCCACGAACACGACGGTGAAGAACAGGTCGAGCACGAGTGTCAGCGCCGACCCGGTGAGAAAGTTGCGAATGTTCTCGAGCTCGCGAACCCGCGCCACCGAATCTCCGGCGCGGCGGGCGTCGAAATAGGCGACCGGCAACGCCAGCAGATGGCGAAACAGCCGGGCGCCAAGCTCGACGTCGATCCGGTTTGTAGTGTGGGAAAACACGAAAGTCCGTAGCGCCCCGAGCACGGATTCGAAAATCGACACAGTGATGAGCCCGATCATCAGGACGTCCAGGGTGGTGTAGCCACGGTGCACCAGCACCTTGTCGGTCACGACCTGGAAGAACAGCGGGGTTACGAGGCCGAACAACTGCAGGAAAAACGAGGCAATGAGCACCTCGCCCAAAAGCCGCCGATATTTATGCATTGCCTGCAGGAACCATGAGATGTCGAAGCGGCGACCGAGATCTCTGAGCGACGCGCGCCGCGTCAGCAGCACGAAACGCCCGTTGCAAAATGCCTGGAACTGGCTGCGGCTCATCAGTCGCGGCCGGCCGCCGACCTGAACGACTGCGTTGTCGTCCGCGACCCGGGCAACGATCATGAAGCCGCCGTCGTTGCACTCCGCAATCGCCGGCAACGCCAGCTTCGCGAGCCGCGGCCAGTCGGCAACAATCAATCTGGCTTTGAAGTTGAAGTCCTTGGCGCAACGCAGCATCTCGGCGATGCCGACGGTCGCTCCACCGAACCTGTGTCGAATCTGTGCCGGATCGACAGCCACCCCGTGACAGCGCAGCAGCAGCGCAAAACACTCGGGCGCGCCGTCCCCCCCTGGCTCCGCAACCGCCTCGGTCACGTTAGCAGCCCCCACTCCACCCAGATGAACATTAACAAGCATTGATAAGATTTTGCAAATAGCATCTTTCTATGTGAGGTATAGGTTTCAAAAATACTTCCGCCGGGCGACGAGTGAGCAACAACATTTGCCTGCTCTTTTGAGCCGGCTCCCCCAAAACGGTATGCAGCGTGAAAGTTTTGCGGTCACCGGCGCGCTTATTTTACGACAGCCAATGGCCTAAGAAAGCTACTCCGAGAAGCACTAAGCTTTGTCGAGCATGTCAACTCAAATGTCGCGAAAGCGTATCAGGGGCGCACCCTGGCTGATATGCAAACATATTTTGTTGCCGCGATGACCGAAGGCCGTGCCGTCGCGAGCGGCAAATTCGGCGCCAGACGCTTCAGGCGTTGCTGCCGCGATGCCGATCGATATTGGCCTGAACATCGGCCGTCTGCGGTTCCGCGACACCATTGAAGGCGACAACCCGCCGTGGCGGCCATTGCACGCCTTCGCTGACGGCCGCAAGGTCTACGCCTCATCAGAGGCTTTTCTTGAATGCTGCTCTTATGGCGGGACGTAAGAAAAGCTTATCAAACTGCTTTTAATAGTAGCGACTATATCAAGGGCCTTATCAAGATGCTCTTATACGTGCCTATAAATCTTATGATGCTGCTTTTATGGGGTGATAAGAAGATCTGATGACATGCGATCTAACACTCCGGTTTCATTGAGTTCCTCATCCAGATCGAGATCGCCGGGACAAGCCCGGCGATGACGCGCCTCGAGTGTGCCCTCTTAGCCGCGGTCCCCACAATCCTCGGCCAGATAGCCAAAGCGCATCATCATGGGCGCGTGGGCCTCGATGACTGCCTTGATCTGGCCTCGCGACAGGGCCTCACGCCATTGCCCGGCTGTCCCCGCGCGGAAGAACTTCTCCGCGGTCCCGGGCCGCTCGTGGAAGCCGCGCAAGCCTTCCTGGCGCGCCATTTCCTCGAAGGAGGAGTTTTTTATCGCCCGCGCCATTTGCTCCGCGCTTGGCTTCAGCCGCAAAAAGGTTGCGAGCCGGCCAAAGCTCCGCTCCGGGCTCGCGAGCATGTCCTCATAGCGCAACAGCAGAATGGGCCGGTGCGGCACCGACATCCAGCTCGCCACATGGAAGCTCCAGGAGCCCATAAACTCGTAGACGCGCCGTTCGCTTGGGAGAATATTGCCGGCAGGATCGGCCATATAAGCGATGATGGCATCTACAGAGAGCCGGCTATAATGGGCGTAAGAGACCGTCACATCGAGCGGGTTGCGCACGATATAGATCGCGGCGAGCGTGATTTCGAAATTGATGGTGGGGAAGCCCTCGACATTGGCGATCGCATTGTGGGTCTTGATAAAAGCCAGGTCGCTCTCGCCTTCCACCATATCGGCCTGAACGGCAATTCGGGCCTCGGCGATTTCCTTGGCGCTTGCCTCATCGGCGGGCTTGCCCAGCCGCCGTTTGAAATACCCTTTCAACGATTCACGCGCCGTCATTTGATGGAGCGCGTTGATGTTTTGCGGGCTATCACTTTGGCCCCGCAGCTCGCGCATGAGGTTATGAAGGAAGACGCGAACCCAGGTGTTGCCGGATTTGGGATAGGAGGCGATCCACACCGCGCGCTGCCGGAGCCGCCGCAATGAAGAACACTCTCGGCTCGCATCTTGCCCGGCCTGCTCCGTCGCATTATTCACGTCCAAGCCTCCATAAACCGCAATCGCGACCGGTGCTCTGGGGCAGGCCGGAAGTCAAGTGATAAAGCTGGGCGCGGGTCCCTGAACATTGCAGTGCCGCAGGCCGAGAACCATGAGCAGGACAGTGCATTTCCTTTCGGGTTTGCCCCGCGCCGGCTCGCGCCTCGGTCACGTGAGCAGCCCCCACTCCACCCAGATGAACATTAACAAACATTGATGAGATTTTGCAAATAGCCGTTTTTCTATGTGAGGTATAGGTTTCAAAAATACTTTCGCGGGGCGACGAGTGAGCAACAACATTTGCCTGCTCTTTTGATCCGACCCTCCCAACGGTATGCAGCGTGAAAATTTTGCGATAACCAGCTGGCTAGTCATCGTCGCGACAAAATATGTTTGCACGTCAGCCAGGGCATCCTGATAAGCTTTCGTGACATCTGAGTTGATATGCTCAACAAAGCTAAAATGCTCCTCGAGGGAGGTGTTTAGGCCATTGGGCTGTCGCAGAAGGGTAGGCCGCGGTGTGCGGCAAATTCCGCGCCAACGTTTGAGGCCTTGCCGTTGCAAAACAATTATCCGCGGCACATCCATTTCTCACGTATGCAGTCGAAGGCTGGGCATGTTGAGCGTCATCACGGCTTTGGACCAGGTTGCTCTCACTCCGTCGTTGGGGGACTCGCGAGACGCTCGTGACCCGCGCTCCAGCGCAGCAAAAGCTCGGCTGGGGGCGCTGTATCCCATGTCGAGGTCGATGGATTGAGCTTGGGGTTTGATCGCAAGTCAATGCAAGGATAACAATTGTTCATCATCGCTATTATGCGGCAACTTTTGTTGCTCTGTTTATTGTTGATGATTATAGGTGTAATTGGTAGATCTTATAGGTCGACCAAGAGTTGCACAATCCCGACGTAATTGTTACAGTAGCAGTGGGCGCGATGAGGGCAAAGGAGGTGAAGATTGCCTTTGTACGGAGAAATAATGACTCTGAAGGAGAAAATAAGGACAAAAATTCCAACTTTGGGTACCTAAATCAGCAAAAGATGAGCGGGGACCGATGGGGACTCGGGGCCTGCTGGACCGATCGGCAAGCGAATTCGATCAAGTTAGCAATCAAGCCGGCCGATGCATGGCGTGATCTTCCGATACAACCTTGATCTGCGCTTGCCGTTGGGGGGAAGTATGGATCACACTCGGGGAGCAGTAGGCCCGCGCGAAAAGGACTCGCGTGACATAACCCCAATGCGAGCCGAAGAATTCGCCTTCGCGGCCCACGTCCTTCACATAATCGGGTTCCTGCAATGTGGCGGCTTTCTGCTTGACCAGGGGCGCCGAGTCTTGTCTCTAAACCCGATTGCCGCGAAATGTTTAGGCAAGGGTCTCGTACTCAGCAGGAACCGTTTGGTCGCAACGGATCGCGAGTCGAATGCCCGATTACAAGGCGCACTCGAGGTTGCAATGAATCTGACCGAAACAGCAAGCATACCCGCGACTTGGCTCGAAGTGCATCGCGCCACCAGCGTGCCGCTTCTCATTCGTATTCTTCGCCTCCAGGAAAGCGTGCGGCCCGCTCTGAATGGGGCAAACGTGCTGCTTGTTGCATTCGATCCGGAAATCCGCCAAGCGCCGCCGGCCGATATGCTGAAGCGGATGTTTGCCCTGACCGAAGCCGAGGCGGACGTCGCGATCGGAATTGCTTGCGGCAGACGGGTTGCCGAAATCGCTGTCGATCGCGGCGTCAAGGTCGAAACAGTGCGTAGTCATTCAAAAACGGTATTCGCCAAGACGAGGACTCGCGGTCAGGCTGAATTGGCGGCGCTCTTGGCCCGTCTGACGTTCTTCGCTCCGCATCGGGGCGTGGGCAACGGGCCCCTAAACGCATTGAGAGACTAGCGGATTCCCGGCTCGGCGAATTGACACAAGGGCTTGGTGCCGGCCAATTTAGCGGTGCGGACCTATCATGGACAGGCTGCTAGACTAGATCCGGCGAAATGGAACCGGTGCTGCGTATAATTGTGCGGCGCGATTCCACGAAAGCGGGAATCGGGCATTCCGCAGTATCGCCGGTTACTGAATTCCAGCGAGAGCATGATCGTGTTGCACGACATCTCCCGTGTCGAGGGGCAAGACGGCATTCGCCAAAGTGGGCACGGTCCGGCGCGGGGCGTGCAACCAATCTTTTCGCCACAGGCATTCGGGTGCGGACAGATCGCCTCCATGCGGTTCGAACGGGTTGAAATGTTTGCAGAGTTTTCCGATTGGCGGAGCA
>Ga0126383_10000600_pt1 | contig 20491 bp, 9 predicted proteins | sample PanSoiMetPlot_35_FD_96882 | JGI IMG/M metagenome (GOLD analysis project Ga0126383, IMG submission 96882) | Tropical forest soil microbial communities from Panama - MetaG Plot_35 | ecosystem: Environmental > Terrestrial > Soil > Tropical forest > Bulk soil | place: Panama | collected 2016-02-17
ACGGTGCACAAGATCATGGCCGGGCTGCTCGATATGCACACCCTCGCCGGCAACGCGCAGGCCCTCGACGTGGTGAAGGGAATGGCCCGGTGGACGGGGCGCTGGGTGCAGCCGCTCTCCGACGCGGCGATGCAGCGGGTGCTCGAGCGCGAGTACGGCGGCATGAACGAGCTGTTGTACAACCTCTCCGCCGTCACGAACGACGACTATACGGCGTGGGTGGCCCATCATTTCGATCACGAGCGGTTCTTCGCGCCGCTGGCCCAGGGCCGCGACGAGCTCAAGGGACTGCATGCCAATACCAACATCCCCAAGGTGATCGGCGCCGCGCGCCGCTACGAGCTCACGGGCGAGGAGCGCTACCGGCGCATCGCGGAGTACTTCTGGCGCCAGGTGACGACCGAGCGGGCTTACTGCACCGGTGGCACCTCGAACGGCGAGGGCTGGAACACCGAACCGGGCGTGTTGTCGACGGAGCTGTCCGGTGAGACGCAGGAAGACTGCACGACCTACAACATGCTGAAGCTGACCCGCCACCTCTTCTCGTGGACTGCGGATCCCGCCTGCGCGGAGTTCTACGAGCGCGCCCTGTGGAACGGAATCCTGGGAAGCCAGCATCCCCGCGACGGCGAAAAGCTGTACTACGTGAACCTGGGATCCGGTCTGTGGAAGCTGTTCGGGACACCCGGCGCCGATTACTGGTGCTGCACCGGGACGATGAGCGAGGCATTTTCGAAGCTGGGCGACAGCATCTACTTCCACGACGACCGCGGGATCTACGTCAACCTCTTCATCGCCTCCGCGCTGGACTGGCAGGAGCGCGCCATACGCCTGGTGCAGGAGACCCGCTTCCCCGAAGAGGAAGGCACGACCCTCACGGTCCGCGCGGCGCGGCCCGTGCGCTTCGCCCTGCGCGTGCGGGTGCCCTACTGGGCCGCTCGTGGCGGCGCGGCGACGCTCAACGGCCGCGTCCTCGACGGGTTCGCCGCGCCGGGCGGCTACTATGTGCTCGATCGCACGTGGCGCGACGGTGACAGGCTCGCGATCTCGCTCCCGATGGCGCTGCACCTGCACCCGATGCCCGACGATCCCACCCTCCAGGCGGTGATGTACGGACCGCTGGTGCTGGCCGGGAAGCTCGGCTCCGAGGGGCTCACGCCCGACGTGCTGCGGGCCGAGCCGACGAAGCCTCGCACGGTGCCGGAGTACAAGGCTGCCGCGATCGACGCTCCCACATTCAACGCCACCGGCGATCCTGCCGCATGGATCAAGCGCAACGGGACGGGGCTGCAGTTCGAGACCGTGGGTCAGTCACGCGACGTGATTTTCGTGCCATTCCATCTCCTGTTCGACGAGCGCTACGCGATCTACTGGAAGATCAACGGCTAAGCGGTGAGGTCCGAAGCAACATGACGTTCCGACGCCTGCTCGCGACTGCTCTCCTGCTTGCCTCGCGTGTGCTCGCGGCCCAGGACCCCGTACGCGTGGCCCGTCCGGCGCGCATCACCGCCGTGCCGACCATCGATGGCCGGCTCGACGAAGCGGTGTGGCAGCAGGCCGAGCCGCTGACCGGCTTCGTGCAGCGGCAACCCCGGCAGGGTGCGCCGAGCACGGAGCGGACCGAAGTGCGCATTCTCACCGACGGCGAGGCGTTGTACATCGGGGCCTGGATGTTCGACCGCGAAGCGGCGGGCATCGTTCCTGGCGAGCGGGTGCGCGACGGCGATCTCAGCAATTCGGACTACGTCGCCATCATCTTCGATACGTTCGCCGACCGGCAGAACGGCTTTGTGTTCGCCACTACGCCGGCGGGCATCGAGTACGACGGCCAGGTGATCAAGGAAGGCGAAGGTGGTGGGGTGTTCCAGCAGGGGCAGAGCAGGGCGCAGGCGGGATCGGCCGGCGGCTTCAACCTCAACTGGGATGCGAGCTGGAAGGTGGCGACGCGCACCGACAGCTTGGGCTGGTATGCCGAATTTCGCATCCCATTCTCGACGCTGCGCTACGGCAGCGGGCGGCAACAGACGTGGGGTTTGAACGTCGCGCGCAGCATCCGCCGCCGCAACGAAGAGGCGTTCTGGTCGCCGATACCATTGCAGTACAGCCTGTACCGGGTGTCACGCGCCGGACGCCTGGTCGATCTCGATGTCCCGCGCCAGCGCATCGCCACCGTCACGCCGTACGTCCTGACGTCGGCACGACACCTCTACTCGCCGGATACGATCGCCGCGGCGTGGGACTCGACGAGCTTCCCCAACGAGGTCGGCGTCGATGCCAAGCTGGGCATCACGCCCAGTCTCACGCTCGACGCCACGTACAACACCGACTTCGCCCAGGTCGAGGTCGATCAGCAACAGACCAACCTCACGCGCTTTCCGCTGTTCTTTCCGGAAAAGCGTCCCTTCTTCCTCGAGAACGCCGGGGTGTTCTCGGCGGGCACGCCGCAGGCGGTGGAGCTGTTCTTCAGCCGTCGCATCGGGATCGACACGCTGGGCAACCCCGTGCCGATCGTCGGCGGAGGGCGATTGAGCGGGAAGGTCTCCGGCCTCACCGTCGGCCTGTTGCAGCTGTTCACGGAGCGGGAAGCCGGGATCCAGCCGGCCAACTCGTATTCAGTCGCTCGCGTGTTGAAGGAGTGGGGGCGATCGCGCATCGGTCTCCTCGCGGTGCACCGCGTCGCCACGCGCGACGGCCGCGACCGCAATACCACGCTGGCCGCCGACGGGCGCCTGGCGTTCAGTGACCCCGTGACGCTCGACTGGTGGGTGGCGAAGACCAACACGCCAGGCCTGAGCGGTCGCGACGCGGCGTTCAGCGGCCGCCTGGGGTTCAAGGACAGCCATTGGGACAACGGATTGCGCTTCGCGCAGGTGGGCGAGGACTTCAATCCCGAGGTTGGATTCCTGAGCCGCAGCGGGTACCGCTATTACGAGCCGTCGGTGTTCCTTACGATTCCGGTGAAGAACCGCTACGTGCGCTACTGGCTCCCCCACATCACCTACCGCGGCTACTACGGATTCGACGGCAAGGTGCAGTCGGACTGGCTGCACCTCGATCTCGGACAGACGGAGCTCAACAACGGCGGGCAGTTCGGTCCGGAGGTGAACATCTATCGCGAAGGGCTGACGGATACGTTTACCATTGCGAAGGGTGTGACGCTGCCTGTCGGCGAGTACCACTGGACCAGTGCGGCGTGGGACATCGGGACCAACCCGAGCGCCCCGGTATCCTTCCTGACCAAGATGCAAGCGGGGCAGTTCTACAACGGGACGCTGTACGGCTGGACGTCGACGACGACGGTGCGGGGGGCGGCGCTCACCGCGTCGCTGCAATTCGACTACAACAACGTCCATCTCGACCAGGGACACTTCGTCCGGTCGCTCCTGGGGCTGCGGGTCGGGTACTTCTTCACGCCGCGGATGTTCGTCCAATCGCTGGTGCAGTACAACAACCAGGCGTCCGTCTTCTCGGCGAACATCCGCTTCGGTTGGCTCAACACGGCCGGGACCGGCTTGTTCGTCGTGCTCAACACCGCGGACAACGCGTCGACACTGTCCCGCTGGGACCGGCCGATCGCGCGGTCGTTTCAGGTCAAGTTCACGCGGCAGTTCGGCAGCGGGGGATAGGCCCGCAATGATCGAGGGGATGGACCGTCTGGCGACGGCCCTCGCCGATCGCTACCGCCTCGAGCGCGAGCTGGGGCAGGGCGGCATGGCCACCGTCCACCTGGCGCACGATGTCCGGCACGACCGCAAGGTCGCCATCAAGGTACTCCGCCCCGAGCTGGCCGCGGTGATCGGGGCCGAGCGCTTCCTGCGCGAGATCAAGATGCTCGCGCTGCTGCAGCACCCTCACATCCTCGGCCTGATCGACAGCGGCGAGGTCAACGGTACCGCGTACTACGTCATGCCGTTCGTTGAAGGCGAATCGCTGCGCGATCGACTCAGCCGGGAAAAACAACTGCCGATCGCCGACGCGGTGCGTCTTTCTCAGGAGGTAGCGAGTGCGCTCGACTACGCCCACCGCCACGGCGTGATCCACCGCGACGTCAAGCCCGAAAACGTCCTGCTGCACGAGGGTCAGGCGCTGGTCGCCGACTTCGGCATCGCGCTCGCGGTGGCGAGCGCCGGCGGCAGCCGCATGACCGAGACCGGCATGTCGCTCGGCACGCCGCACTATATGAGTCCCGAGCAGGCCATGGGGGAGCGCGATATCACCGCGCGCAGCGACGTCTACGCCCTCGGCGTGCTGACCTACGAGATGCTGCTCGGAGAGCCGCCGTTCACCGGGCCCACGGCGCAGGCGATCGTCGCCAAGGTGCTCACCGAAAAGCCGGGGTCGCTCGTCGCCCGGCGCAGTCGAATCCCCGCACAGGTTGAAGACGCGGTCCTGACCGCGCTCGAAAAACTCCCGGCTGATCGCTTCGCAACCGCCGCGGAATTCGCGACGGCCCTCGGGAGCCACGTCGTTCCGCGCACGACGATGGGAGCTGTTCCCGCAGCGGCGCACCCTGTGCGCCGCCGTGAGACCGCCGTGTTCGTCGGTGTGTTGGCGGTCACTGTGGGGCTCGGGCTCTGGGGGTGGTTGCGTCCTGTTGATCAAAGTCCGGCGCTCCGCTTCGGTCGCGCGGTGCAAGTGACCTCCGACCCCGGGCTCGAAATCCAGCCGGCGATATCGCCGGACGGTCGCAGCGTCGCGTACGCAGCGGGCACCTCGGCCGGCACGCGCATCTACGTACGTCAGGTCGCCGGAGGGCGCGCCACCCCGTTGACCGATGACTCCACCGGATTCCAGCAGTCGCCGCAATGGTCCCCGGACGGAAGCCGGATCCTCTTTCTCGTCGGCGATGCGGTATTCAGCGTCCCCGCGGCGGGCGGCTCGGTGCGCCAGGAAGTTCCGCGGGGCCACCGCAGCGCGGTGGTCTCGGCGGCCTGGGCGCCGGATGGCCGGTCCATCGCGTTCGATGTCGGCGATTCCGTCTTTCTCCGGGACCCGTCAGGCTCCGTTCGCGCCCTCACTCACCTTGCGGAAGCAGGCAGCTGCAGCTGGTCGCCCGCCGGGACCGTGCTCGCCTGCTCATCGGGCAATCCCCAGTATCTCCAGGGGGGATCAGCGCTGGGTAACATTTCGCCGTCCCGCATCGTGATCCTCCGTCTGGGGAACGGCGCCGCTGTCACCGTCACGGACAGCACGGACGTCAACGAGAGTCCGGCCTGGTCGGCCGACGGTCGCTGGTTGTACTACGTCTCGACCAGGGACGGGGTCGGGGATGTCTACGGCCAGCGCATCTCACGGGGCCGCGCCAGCGGGGATCCCGTTCGCCTCACCACCGGGCTCGGTGCCCAGTCCATTTCGCTCTCGCGCGACGGCTCTCGGTTGGCCTACGCGGTCTACACCGCCAGGGCCAACATCTGGTCCCTGCCGTTGCCGGCGACGGGTCCGGTCTCGGCCGATCGGATGACGCCGGTCACGACCGGCAATCAGGTAGTCGAGAACATGCGAGTGTCACGCGATGGCCGCTGGCTGCTGTTCGATTCCAACCGCTACGGCAACGCCGACATCTTTCGCGTGCCCACGAGCGGCGGAGCAACCGAGCAACTCACCTCGGATCCCGCCGATGAATTCTCGCCCGATCTCTCCCCCGACGGGCGGGAGCTCGCCTATCACTCCTGGCGGGCCGGATCGCGGGACATCTACGTGCAGCCGCTCGATGGCCGTCCGCTCGAGCGCGTGGCGGCCTCGCCGGACCAGGAATTCAACCCCGTCTGGGACCCGTCGGGTACCGCACTCGAGTTCGGGCGCGGGCTCCTGATCCGGGCGGCGTTCATTGTTCGGAGAGCCGCGGACGGCCGTTGGGGAACTGCGGTGGCCCGCGTGTCGAAGGATTGCTACAGGGTCGATTGGTCACCCGATGGGCGATACCTGGCGTATATGACGAGCAACGACGGCGGATCGCTCATCGTCGTGCCGGTGGATTCCGGCGCACCGCGGGTGATCGTGGACGCGGGAATCCCGGGGAATCCGAATGCGGAGCAACCGTTCTGGTCCCGGGACGGCCGCTCCATCTTGTTCAAGAGTCACGACGCGCGCGGCGTCGCGTCGATCTGGACGGTACCGGGAGGGGGCGGCCGGCCGCGGTTGCTGATTCACTTCGACGACCCTACGCACCAGTCCTATCGCCCGCAGTGGGCGCTCGGCCGGGACCGGGTCTATTTCCCGGTGCAGGACCGTCAGAGCGACGTCTGGGTGGTGGACATCGCCCCTGCCAGCGGGCACTCCCGGTGATGGACCTCAGGGCAAGCCTCGCCGATCGCTACCGCCTCGAGCGCGAGCTGGGGCAGGGCGGCATGGCCACCGTGTATCTCGCCGCCGACCTGAAGCACGACCGGCAGGTCGCCATCAAGGTCCTGAAACCCGAGCTCGCCGCCGTACTCGGCGCCGACCGGTTCGTCCAGGAGATCAAGACAACCGCTGCGCTGCAGCATCCGCACATTCTCCCTCTGTTTGATTCGGGCTCGGCAGACGGTTTCCTCTTTTACGTCATGCCCTACATCCAGGGGGAAACGCTGCGCGCCAAGTTGGACCGCGAGCACCAGCTCGGCGTCGAGGAGGCGGTGAAGCTCACCACCGAGGTGGCCGATGCGCTCGATTACGCGCACAGGCATGGGGTGATCCACCGCGACATCAAGCCCGAGAACATCCTGCTGCACGATGGCCGGCCGATGGTGGCGGACTTCGGGATCGCGCTGGCGGTGAGCGCGGCCGCGGGTGGCCGGATGACGGAGACGGGGCTCTCGCTCGGTACACCGCACTACATGAGTCCCGAGCAGGCGACCGCGGAGAAGGACATCACCGCGCGCTCGGACGTCTATTCGCTGGCGAGCGTCCTGTACGAGATGCTGACCGGGCAGCCGCCGCACCTAGGTGGGTCGGCGCAGCAGATCATCATGAAGATCGTGACCGAACACGCCGCCCCGGTGACGCAGATGCGGAAATCGGTGCCGCCGCACGTGGCGGCAGCAGTCGACAAGGCTCTCGAGAAGCTCCCCGCGGACCGGTTCGAGACGGCCAAGGCATTTGGCGACGCGCTCACCGACACGGGATTCCGACACGGCGGTAGTCGCCGAGAGGCGGGCGTGACCGCAGCCCAACGCCGCACCCGCGACCCCGTGTTCCTCTCGGTGTGCGCTGCCGCGCTGTTGGCGATCGCGGGCCTCCTCTGGGTGCTGCTGCACCGGGCGGCGGGGCCCGCGGGCCCCGCGACGTACGACGTCGCCCTTCCCGACAGCGCGCCACTGGCGATCACGCAACAGCAGCCCTTCACCGTTGCACCCGACGGGGACTTCGTCGTATACCACGCACAGGAGAGCGGCGGGTCGGCCCTGTGGTACCGCTCGCTCCGCGACGCGACCACGCGGCGCATCGAGGGCACCGACCAGGGGCAACGGCCGGCGATCTCCCCCGACGGCTCCCGCGTGGCGTTCCTGCGATTCCGAAACCCGCCGAAATGGACCCTCGAGATCGTCCCGGTGGCCGGCGGCGCGGGCTCCACACTGGAAGACGGCTCCGGGGAGGCCAACCTCCAGTGGCTCGATGACGGGCGCATCCAGGTGGTCGAGGGCGACGGCGCCCACGCCCGTTGGTTCGATCCGGGCGGCGGACCGGTCACGGATCAGCAGATCGGCTACTGCCTCCTCCCTTCACCGCTCGCGCAAGGGAAATACCTGCTCTGCGGTGGAGGGGGACAAACCTGGGCGTACGGCGACAGCGCGGGGACTGTCACCCGATTTTGGACTGGGTCGTCCGATTCGACGCAGGTCTTCGGGTCGAACTTCCAGGTCGTGAACGGGCGATACCTCGTATACCTCTCCATGGGAGGGGATCTCCTCGCCGCTCCCGTCGACCTCACCAGGAGGCGCGTCGGCCGGTCCGTGCGGCTGGTGACGGGTCTCGATCGGAGCGCGTATTTCGGCGCTGGGAGCTACGGCCTGTCGAGCGCCGGGACGCTGGTCTACGCCCTGGGCTCGAACCGAGCTGTGGGCAACCTGGTGAGGACCGACGGCCGGTCCGCCGACACGCTCGCCGTCGGACGCGATGCAATCCACCTCTTCGCCGTGAGTCCCGATGGACGGCGGCTCGCCGCCGTGGTGGATGGGCTGCAGGAGCAAGAGCTCAGGATCTACGACCTGCGGTCTGGGGAGCACCAGGTGTGGGTGCGACGTCCCCTCATCCACCAGCCCGTCTGGAGCCCTCAGGGAAACCGGCTGCTGTTCAGCGGACTGGACTCGGTCTTCGTAGGCGACCCCGATCGATCGGAGCGGCCGGAACTGGTGGCCCCGGCGCCGATGGAGTTCGAGGCCTATACGTGGATGACAGGGGATCGGGTCATCGGCGGCTTCTGGGGCACGTACGTGGCCATGTCGCTGGATCTGACGAAGCACCCTGCTGCGTGGGATACCCTCGCCACCGACGCGGCCTTTCCGGTGAGCTCGCCGGACGGCCGTTGGCTCGTCTACAACGACAGGGACCTCAGCGCCGTCTGGCTCGCGCCGTTCCCGGCTGGGGGACGGCGCTATCAGGTGGCCGCGGGTGCGGTGGCGGAGCTGCACTGGCTGAACGACCGAGAGTTCACATTTCTGTCCTGGGTAGACAACTATGAACCCACCGTGATTCGCGCGAGCGTCGACAATTCGAGTGGCCCCCCTGTGGTCACCCGGCGCAGCTGGGTGCGTCTTCCCGGCTTCATCGACACCGCCGGCCAGTCGTACCAGCTCACGCCGGACGGGCAGGTGCTCTACATGCGTGGGGCGAGAAACGAGCCGATGCGCTACCTCCGGGTGATTCCGAACTGGGTGACACGGATGGAGCGCGCCGTGGACGAGGCGAACCGATGACAAGCGAGGGGGCTGCGCGCGAGGCGAATCGGTGACGGCCAGTGTAGTCGTTGTGGGCGCTGGTATCAACGGTCTCGTCGCTGCGCATTATCTCCGCAAGGGCGGCGCGGACGTCACGCTGCTCGAGCGCTCCGACCGCGTCGGCGGAGCCTGTATCTCCGACGTGGCGACGGTGCAGGGGCGGTCCCAGCGCTATGCCGTCGGCGCGTCGGTCCTCGGTCTCATGCCCGATTTTATCTGGCACGACACCGGCCTCGCGCAGCGCCTCGAGACGTTCGTTCCCGGTCACGCCAAGCGCGTCTACTTCCCCGGTCCCGACGCCAGCGTCTGGATCCATCGTGACCCCGATCAACTCGAGCGGGAATTCCGGGAGCGCTGGGGGGAGAAGGGCGACGTTGCCGGATTCCGGCACGACGAAGCGAAGGTGGTGGCCTTTCTGCAGCAGGGCTACCGCGCCGCCGTCGCGCCGACGCTCGCCGCCGCACGCGAGCAGATCGGGAAAAAGCTCGTCAAACTGTGGATCACCGGCAGCGCGGGGGATCTGCTCGACCACTATTTCACCGCCGACCGCACCAAGATCTACATGGCGATGACGGTGACCGAGAGCGGGCCCGTCTCCCTCAAGGACCCGTATTCGGCGTTCACGCTGCCGCTCATGGACTCCGGCTCGGTGTTCGGCGGCTACTACGGTTTCGTGAAGGACGGCATCTGGCGTGTGACCGAAGAGCTGGCCCGGATCAACCAGGAGCTGGGCATCGACATCCGGCTCGGCGCGCGCGTCGAGCAGGTCGACCCGCAGATCGGGAAGCTGCGTTACTCACAGGCGGGCACCGCCGCGCAGCAGGCGTTCGACCATCTGGTGCTCGCCACCGACCCGCTCACCGCGGCGCGAATCCTCGGCGACAGCGCGTTCACGTCACAGGTAGAATCGAAGCGCTTTCTCGGCTCGAGCGGCAAGCTCACGCTGCTGTTTCACCGCCCGGTCGTGTGGAAGGAGGGGACAAGCCCCCAGAGCGAAGCGGCATTCCGGTTCATCTTCGCCGTCGATTCGCTCAAGGCGTTCGAGCGGGCGACGTTGCGCCCCGCCTCCGATGGGATCGACTACGAGCCGGGCTACATCCAGATCTATCCCGAGGGAGCGGCGATGCGGCAGCTCGGTCTCGTCGAGCCGTTCGACCGCCTCACGCTCTTCTTCAAGAATCTGGCCCTGAACCGTGAAGGAGCGGTGCTCCCGGAGGTCGTCGAGGCGGTGAAATCGCAGCTGTTTCCGTATCTTGAGAACCCCGGGGACTGCGTGTGGAGCCGGTTGCTCACGCCGCGCGACCTGCAGCAGCTGTTTCTGTTTCCGGGCGGGAACCTCGACCATACGATGCTGGTGGGTGGCCAGCAGTTCTCCGACCGGCAGTTCGCTGCGGATCCCGAACGGGACTTCTATCGATTCGGATCATGGCCCAACGTGGCCTACTGCGGAGCAGGGGCCTACCCCTGCGGCTCGATCACCGGGACGCCGGGCTACATGTGCGCGCAGCAGCTGCTGCGGCGAGGAGCGTGATGAAGAGACTCCAATTGCCGTTCGTGTTCGCCGTCGTCGCCGCCCTCGCCTGCGGGGGCGACGTGACGAGCGGCGGGCGCAATCCGCAATCCGTCTCCGTGCTCACCCAGCACAACGACAACACGCGCGCCGGATGGAACAGCCACGAGACCGCGCTGACCACGAGCAACGTGAACGCGCAACAGTTCGGCAAAGTGCTCACGCTCCCCGTCAGCGATCAGGTGTTCGCTCAGCCGCTGGTCGTCGGCCACGTCCACATCGCGGGCGACGACCATAACGTGGTGTACATCGCCACGGTCGACAATGCGCTCTATGCCTTCGATGGGGACAACGGCAAACAGTACTGGGTCCGGAACTACACGGCGTCCGGCATGCGGCCGCCGCGCAACATCGACATGACCGGGGCCTGCGGCGGCGGCTACACCGATTTCAGCAACAACATCGGCATCGTGGGGACGCCGGTGATCGATTCGGCGCGGCAGGTTCTGTACGTCGTGGTGCGCAGCACCGACGGCAACGCCTTCGTGCAGCACCTGCATGCCGTCAGCATCGTCGACGGCAGCGAGCTGTCGGGCAGTCCGGTGCAGATCAGCGCGACGGTTGCCGGCAGCGGCACCGGCAGCGTCAACAACGTGCTCTCGTTCGATGCGCAACGGGGGAACCAGCGCCAGGCCCTGACGCTCCTCAACGGAGTGGTGTACGTGACGTGGTCCTCCCACTGCGACTGGGGCCCGTACCACGGCTGGATCCTGGGGTACGATGCCGTCAGCCTGCAGCAACGGGTGGTGTACAACGCGACGCCCGAGGGCGACGCCGGCGGACTGTGGGAGAGCGGGACCGGCATGGCGGCGGATGCCGCCGGCAACCTCTACGAAGTGGTCGGCAACGGGAGCGTGGGAGATTCTGCCGATCCCACGAGCCTCACGAATCGCTCGGAAAGTGCGCTGAAGCTGACGCCGTCGGGATCGACGCTGCAGGTCGCGAGCTGGTTCACGCCCTACGACTTCCAGTTTCTCAACAACAACGATCTGGACTACGGCTCGGCGGGAGCGCTCCTGATTCCCGGCTCGAACTATTTTTTCACCGCCGCCAAGGACGGGATCCTCTATCTCCTCGACAAGGACAACATGGGCGGCTATCAGCCCGGCGCCAACCAGGTCCAGCAGGTCATCCAGCTGACCAGCGGGGAGATGCATTTCCATCCGGCGTACTACAAGGGCAGCGCCAAGGAATACGTCTATCTGTGGCCTGAGAACGCCGGCCTGTACGCCATTCCATTCGATCGCGGCACGAATCAACTGGACCGTAATGGCCAGCTGGTGATGAGCGCCGGCGGACCGACCGGTCACAGCGGGGCGGTGCTGTCGGTTTCCTCCAACGGCTCGGCGGACGGCAGCGGCATCGTCTGGGCGTCCTACGCCGTGAGCGGCGATGCGGAACACGACGTCAGCCAGGGCGTGCTGCGCGCCTTCGACGCGAGCAACATCACCCGGCAGCTGTGGAGCAGCCTGCAGAATGCCGCGCGCGACGGCGTGGGCAATTACGCGAAGTTCGCGTCTCCGACGGTCGCCAACGGGCGCGTCTACCTGCCGACGTTCTCGAATCAGATCGTCGTGTACGGATTGTTGCGCTAGCCGACCGCTTGGTCACAGTGCTGTCATCGGCCGGTAGCGAACCGGCACCGCCAGCCGGCAGCCGTTAGTTACACGACTGTTGTATGCGAGCGGCCGACCTCGTGACGCCCCCGGTCTAGTCTCTGCTCCAGACCGGGCCCACCGCCCGGCACAATGCCATGCGACACCTCCCGCACGCGGTCCCCGCCGTCTTGCCCTTGTTCTGTCTGTTAAACGCGTGCGGACATCCGCCTGCGGCAGTGGTGCGAGTAGGCCGGTTGCCCGTCGCGCCTGGGATCTCCCTGTATTACCGCTTGATCGGTGCCGGTCGCGATACGGCCATCGTGCTGCACGGGGGGCCGGGCCTCCATGCGCACTACCTCGAGCCGGGGTTCGACCCGCTCGCCGCCGATCGCGTGCTGATCTACTACGATCAACGCGGTCGCGGGCGTTCAGACGCGGTGACCGACTCCACCGCCCTGACGGCAGCGTCCGACGTGGAAGATCTCGATTCGCTGCGGCGGTACTTCCGGCTCTCACGGGTGACGCTGATCGGCCACCACTGGGGAGCGGTACTGGCGGCCCTGTATGCCAAGCGCTACCCCGCGCAGGTCTCGCGACTGATGCTGGTGGGTCCCAGCTATCCACATGCCACCTACCTGTTCTGGGCCGCGACACTGCATCAAGGGGACAAGGCGGTTGACCGGTACCTCGCCGCGTTGCGGGCCGGGCAGGACTCAACCGATCCGCGGGGATTCTGCAGCCAGTTCTGGGGGTTCTATTTCTCCCCGACACCCGTCGTCTCGCCGCGCCTGGTGCGCGAATTCTCGGACGACATGTGCGATGTCGCGCCATCCGCCCTGCGAGCCAGCTGGGTGCTCAACCGCCTCGTCGCGAGCTCGGTGCACGGGCTGAACCTGCGAGACACCCTGGGGTCGCTGACCAGTCCTACGCTGGTCGTGGCCGGGAGCGCCGACACCGCGAGGGTCGAGGCGGCCCGGACCTGGGCCCGGTGGATACCCGGTGCGCGCGAGGTCGTGCTCTCGGGAGCGGAGCCGTTCCCCTGGCTCGGCGCGCGGCGGCGGTTTCTTCGCGATGCCAGAACCTTCCTGGATGGCGCGTGGCCCGACGACGCCGTAACGGTGACCGACGCCAAGCCGGACGGCCGGTCGCTCGCGCACCGCCCGGTGAACTCCCAATGATCCGGTCCCTTCGCTGCACTCTTCCCCTGATCGCGTTGCTGACCGGCAGCGCTGCGCTCGGCGCCCAGGCGCCCACCCCGCAAGGCCGCGTCAGCGGTCAGGTCGTGGAACGGAACACCGGCCGCCCGATGCCGGAGGTGCAGGTGGAGGTGATCGGCACAGGCGTCACGGCGAAGACCGATCTCGACGGACGCTACCGCACTGTTCCATTGCCGGCCGGACGCTACAGCGTGCGCGCGGTGATTATCGGGTTCCGCGCCACGCAGCACGATAGTGTCGTCGTCGAGGATGGCCGGTCGACCGACGTGAGCTTCGCGCTCGAGCCGTTGCCGATCGAGCTTGCCGGAGTAACGGTCGAGGCCCAGCGGGCCCCTCCATCGAAAGCGACCGACGCAGGGCTGCTGGCCGCCAGGCGGGCCGCGGCCGGCGTCAGCGACGGAGTCAGCGCGCAGGGCATCGCACGCTCTCCCGACGCCAACGCCGGCGAGGCGGTCCGCCGGATGACGGGCGTCACGCTGTTCGACGGAAAGTTTCTCGTCGTGCGCGGGCTGGGGGAGCGCTACAGCAACGCGTTGCTGAATGGCGCTGAAATGCCGAATCCGGTGGTCGAGAAGAAGATCCCGCCGCTCGACCTGTTTCCCGCCGGCTTGATCGCGTCCGTCGTGGCGGCGAAAACGGCGACCCCGGACAAGCCTGGGGATTTCGCTGGTGGCTCGGTCGATCTGGTGACCAAGGACTTTCCCGAGAGCCGCCTGCTGCAGTTCACGGCGAGCCAGTCGTTCAACGATCAGGCCACGTTCCGATCGGTTCCACTGCCGCCGATGGTCGGCACCGATTTTCTCGGCATCGATAACGGCCGCCGGCAGCCGCCGCCGATCCCGTTCGGCAATCTCCCGGTTTCGGAGCAGAAGCCGATTCTCCAGGGCTTCCAGGACAACGTGTGGAACCCCGCGCCCCGGCGCATGCTGCCCGCCGCGGGCTTCGCGGCGACCTACGGTGATCAATGGCAGGGAACGTCCAACGCCCTCGGGGCGGTGCTGTCGCTCACGTATAACAACGGCATCAGCTTCACGCCCGACCGTCTGTACAACCTGTTCTACGTCGGACGCCAGGCGACGGCCAGTGTGTCGTGGGGCGGCCTCGCCAACGTCAGTGTGCGGCTCGGGCCGCTGCACAAGCTCGGGTGGAAGAATCTCTACAGCCGCTCGGCGGACGAGACGAGCGTGTCGGGTCAGGGCTCCGAAGGCACGGTGTTTCACCAGCTCTATCAGCTGCGTTACGTGGAGCGCTACCTGTGGCAGACGCAGCTCACCGGCGAGCACCACGTGTTCGGCACGACGTTCGACTGGAAGGGCACGCTCGGCCGGGCGAGGATCGAGGACCCCGATAACCACGCCGCCGATTATGTCACGACCCTCGAGGTCGGTGGCGGTACGCAGGTGAGCGGCAAGCGGCTGATCCGGAGGCTGGCCGATCTGACCCGCAGCGGGCAGCTCGACTGGTCGGTCCCCATCTCGCTGCGGTTCCAGGGCGACGCCCTGTTCAAGGCCGGCGGATACTACCGCGCGAAGCGGCGCGATTACGACGCCCGCGACGTGCTGATCAACCGTGACGGGACGACCGCTCCAACCAGCGGACTGGACGGCGTCATCGAGCACCTCCCGCCCGAGCAGGTTTTCGCTCCCGAGAATCTCGGCACCTACTTCTCCTACATCAGCAGCGCGAACCACAACGATCCATTCTTTGCCGACGACAACGTCGCCGCCGCGTATGCGATGGTCGATGTCCCAGTGCTCCGTATGGTGCGGCTGGTGACCGGGGTGCGGGCCGAGCAGTGGAAACTGGCGCTGCGGCCAGGTGGCGACGATCCCGAGGGGAACTGGCGCAAGTTCGGCGAGGACAGCGTCATTCGGCGGCACGATCTCGACTACCTCTGGTCCGGCAATCTCACGATCGGCGTGACCGAGAACATGAACCTGCGCTTCGCAGCGACCCGGACGCTGGCGCGGCCGGACAGCCGCGAGATCTCGCCCGGTCAATACACGCCGATCGCCGGGCTCGGGAACTGCACGGAACAGGGCAATCCCAATCTCCAGGCTACGCGCATCACCAACGGCGACATCCGCTGGGAGCTGTTCCCGCGCCCCGATGAGCTGCTCGCCGTGAGCGGTTTCTACAAGCGATTCGACCAGCCGATCATCGAGTTGAGGACCACCGGCGGCTTCAACAATGCGAACGCGGAGTGCACGATCGGCAACGGGCGCAGCGCCGAGGTCCGCGGTGGCGAGCTTGAAGTGCGCCAGCTGCTCGGGCCCCTGGGCGTCGGGCTCAATCTCACCGTGGTGAGCTCGTCGATCGTTTTTCCTGAAAACACCGGGCTGCTGGCGCGGCGCTTCATCGGGCAGTCGCCGTTCGTGGCGAACGCGTATCTGGCGTATGAACCGGCCGCCTCGTGGATCCAGTTCTCGCTGTTGTACAACTACTTCGGGGACCGCATCACGAAGTACTCGAACAACCAGACCGCCAACGCGCCGCCCTATCCCAACCCCAATTGGGTGGAGCGCCATCGTCACACCGTCGATGCGAAGGTCCGCGTCGCCGTCACCCCCCGCTTCCGGCTGGCGCTGTCGGGGAAGAATCTCTCTCGCGCGCCGGTCTTCATCATCGAGGACTCCGGCTCCCGTCGAGTGGTGGAGCATTACAATCTCGGCCTCTCGTTCTCCACTTCGCTGACGTATGACTTTTAGCCGGCGCTGGGCCCTGGCGGCGGGGGCGGCGGCCGTGGTGGTGATCTGGTCGTGTACGGATTCATTCCAGTCCGGGGGGCCGGTCGCTGCGCCCGATTCGGTGACGGCAGTGGCGTTGGGGATCCATTCGATCGAGCTCACCTGGTCGCCGAGCGCTGACGCCTCCGGGTACATCATCGAGCGACGCGCCAAGCTGTCGGGCGCGTTCGCCACGGTGCAGACGTTCTCCTCCGGGTTCGTCAACCGCTTCGTCGATGATTCACTGGATCCGGAGACGATCTACGGCTACCGCGTGGTGACCGTCGCCCTGACCGGTCAGCGCTCCGAGCCCAGTCTCGTGGCGGGCGCGCGCACCGCGCCGGTACCCGGCATTGTCGCGACGGTCAGCACCGCGCCGCCCGAGCTGGCCGATCCCGCAGGCTACACGGTCACCATCGCCGGCGACGGCGACACCCTGCAAGCGCCAGTCGGTCCGCTCGATCAGCACCGCTTCAGCCCGCTCGCGTCCGGGGTGTACCACGTCACGCTCGAGGGCGTACCGGCCAACTGCTCCGTCGCCGGAGGTCCCGAGCAGATGGACACCGTCACCGATCAGGGGCTGCAGACGCTGCGCTACTCGGCGTTCAACGTCTCGTGCCGCGACGCGCGAGTGGGGCGGCTCACCGTCTCGGTGACGACGACGGGCGACAGTCTGGACGGCAACGGGTATACGCTCACGTTGAGCGGGGTGGCGGCGGACTCGACGCTGCCCGATTCGGCGCGCGCGTACTTCCGGCGCGACAGCGTCGGTGTGCAGGCCCTGCGCCAGTTCGAGGGGCTGCTCCCGGGGACCTACACCCTCGATCTCGCCGACGTGGCCGGGAACTGTACGGTCCAGGGCGCGACGACGTTCGATCTGGACGTACACGCGCTGGACGATCTGTCGAAGTCGTTCGCGGTCGTGTGCCACGGCACCGAAGACCCCAACCGGCCGTTGGTATGGCGCAACCTCTGGTCGACGTCCAGCGCACCGGCCGGGGCGCGCGTCAGGCTCGCTATCGGGCTCGATCTCTCCCGCAAGCCCGGACAGGACGTGGCCGCGGTACAGGCGACCCTCGGCTACGATCCGACCGTGGTGCGTCTCGACAGTGTCGTGCGCGTCGCACCCTGGCAGGTCACCGCCAATACCGGTACGCCCGGGGTGGTCACCTGGCTGGCATTCGTCACCGGCGCCGGGCTGACCGACTCGACCACCTTCGCGAATTTCTACTTCACCGTCATCGGCTCGGCGGGTGCGGCCACCACGACGCAAACGTCGATCGACGCGGCATCGGACGGCGGCGAGCACGATATCACCACCCTCATCCGGCGCGCCGAGGGGACGTTCACCATCGCCACCGGCGGATCGATCGATCAACCGCCCGTCGCGCGACCCGGCGGGCCGTACAGCGGAACGATCGGAGTACCGGTCTCGTTCTCCGGCAGCGCATCGTCGGATCCGGACGGGACCATCACGACGTATGCGTGGAGCTTCGGGGACGGCGCAACGGGCAGCGGCGTGACCGTCTCGCACAGCTACGCCAGCAGCGGCTCCTACACGGTCACGTTGACGGTTACTGACAACGGCGGCGTCACGGGGAGCTCACAGACCACCGCATCGGTGGGCACCGGTGGGAGTAATCAGCCGCCCCAGGCTGTCGTGAATGGGCCCTACAACGGGACCGCCGGGAGCGCTGTGGCGTTCAGTGCCGCTGGTTCCCTTGACGCCGACGGCAGCATCGCGAGCTACGCATGGACGTTTGGGGACGGGGCGAGCGGAACCGGTGTGACGCCCTCGCACATTTATGGGGCATCCGGAACCTACACCGTGACTCTCACGGTGACGGACAATCAGGGCGCCACCGGGAGCGCCAACACCACCGCCACGATCGCGCCGGGCAGCGGGCAGCCGTTCACCTGGCGGAACGACTTCGGTTCCATCGGGGCGGACAGCCTGGTGTCGCTCACCATCACGCTCGATCTCTCGAGTGACATTCCGCAGACACCTGTTGCGGAAGCGCTGCAGTCCTGGCAGGTGGATTCCATGAAGTGGGATCCCACCGTGTTGCGCTACTTCAGCTTCAACTTCGGCACCGGCGGTGCGGGGTCGGTCAATCCCACGGATGCGTTGACGAAAGGGAAGCTGATCTTCAGCGGCGTGCAGTCCGCGGCCAACTCCACCGGTCTCATCACCATCGCGCGGATCCAGTTCAAGGTGATCGGCGCCCACGGTCGATCGACGACGACCGCGTCCGCGCTGGGAACCCTGCTCGGCACGCCGGCGACGGGGTCGTTCAGCTACGGTTCGTACACGGCGGTCGCCGAGGGCACGCTGCAGGTCCCCTGAGCCGGCATCCCGCTCCCCCGATTGTCACTTTCGAGTCACAGTCACGCTGCACCAGCCGATCCTTCTGGAAATCAAAAATGGTGATCTCGCACACCGGCGCGACGTGAGATCGGTACCGGGGAACCGCTGCTGCGATGACACGTCGGGCGGAACTTCCATTCGCTCCTCGACCGCTTCTTTCACTCCTTGGAGGTCGTATGCAGCGTGCCCGAACTTCCGGACGAACCGGCGCCCGGGTGCTGGCCGCGCTCGCCATGCTGAGCGTTATGGCGTGCGCCGAGTATCGCAATGCATCAGGACCGATTCTACCGCCGCCCCCGCCCGACAACCCGCAGCTCACCAAAGCCTCCTTCGTTTTCTACGTGAACACGCGCAACGGCGCGATCAAGATCGAGTCGCCGCAGGGAGTCGTTTCGCCGAATCCCAGCATTCGGGCGAGCCTGGTCGGACCGGACTACTCGTTGATCGCCGGTGACGCGATCACGCTGACGGCGTCGAACTTCACCGCGTCGACGCTGGGGCAGTTCACACCGGGCAAGGTGCGGGTGCGCTTCGATCTCAGCATCACCAACATCCTGTCGAACGTCGAGCTGCGGACGCCGACGTTCCCGGCTCCGCCGCCCGGAGTGAGCGGCGTGCTGATGTTCCCCTTCGCCACCCACGTGACGGTGACGAGCGGTGGGGTGTCGGTCGGCGGGAGCGGCGATTCGGTGATCGTCGAGCTGCCCAACACCGGTCAGGTCGCTCCCAGCACTGACTGGGACGGTGACGGCTCCGCCGGCAGCGGCGCTCCGTTCAACTTCTTCAACGATACCGGCTGCCCGGCCGGCTCGAACGACTGCTACCGGTATGAAGCATTCGCCGCGCCGATCGCCTCCGGCGCCACAACGCTCTCGAGAACCGTCGGCTTCGATATCGATCCGACGGTTTCGAATTTTTCGGCCAAGATCATCGTGGCCGCCGACCTCCATAACTCCGGCCCGGCGCCCACCGGCACCGTCGCCGGCACCGTGACCTCGCCGCAGCTCGGCGCATTGAGCGGCGTCCTCGTCACCGTCAACACCGGTGGCTTTACCGGCACCACGAGCGGGACCGGCGCGTACTCGATCGCCAACGTGACCACCGGCCCGAAGACCGTGACGCTCAGCGGCCTGCCCGGGGGCTGCACCGATCCCGGCCCGCAGAGCACCACCGTGAACGCCAGTGCCACGTCGACGGTCAACTTCAGCGTGACCTGCCCGGTGCCGAGCGGCACCGTGTCGGGAACGATCACGCGCACCGGACCGGCCTCGCCGTCGCTTTCCGGCACCATCATCACCGCCACGCCGGCTGCCTCCGGGACCTCACCGGCGAACACGACGCTCGGCGGCTCGCTCACCTATACCATCACCGGCGTGCAGATCGGCTCGGGCGCCGGGGCGGGCTCGGGTGCGGTGGCGGTGTCGAACCTCCCTGCGGGCTGCACCACGGCACCGGGCAGCTACTCGGGGTTGGTGCTCGGCGGCACGGCGACCGTGAACTTCACGATCGACTGCCAGGCCCCGCCGGCGTTCTATCAGTACACGGCGCAGTGGGGCGCCATTTCCGGCGGCCAGGTCACGCTGACGCTGAGCTTCGATCCCAGCACGCTCAACGATCCGGCGGTCAACGGCGGCTCGCCTGACGACTTCAACACGTTCCAGGCAACGCTGTCGTACAGCCCCACGCGGCTCGGCTTCTCGAGCTGCGCCAACGGCACCGGCTCGTCGTTCAGCAACATCACGGCGAACGGGGCTACGGCCGGCTCGATCAGCCTGTTGAACTTCAAGACGGGCGCCGGCTCCACCACGTCGCAGGTCGTCGCGGTGTGCACGTTCAACGTGCTCGCCGGGTCGCCGGCTTCCGTGACGACGTCGACGGCGCTCGAGGTGATCTCCAGCTTCAACGGGGACAACCTCATTCCGAAGACGCAGAAGAACGAGGGCACGCTGTCGATTCCGTGACGACTCTCCGCCGCGGCGGCCGGAGGCGCTCCCTCCGGTCCGCCGTGACGGGCAACTCTCTTCGGTCAGGAGGAGTCCATGAGGTTCCCCAGCATTCCCAGGCCGCGTCTCGGGACGTGCGTCCTCGTCGCCGGGC
>Ga0126383_10000601_pt1 | contig 20491 bp, 21 predicted proteins | sample PanSoiMetPlot_35_FD_96882 | JGI IMG/M metagenome (GOLD analysis project Ga0126383, IMG submission 96882) | Tropical forest soil microbial communities from Panama - MetaG Plot_35 | ecosystem: Environmental > Terrestrial > Soil > Tropical forest > Bulk soil | place: Panama | collected 2016-02-17
CGGCACTCGGACCTTACTCTGGCGTTGCGCTGCGGCGAGGGCTGGAGATGGTTCATTTGCAGCGCGTCGGTAGACCAGTATCGGCTCGCCGGTTGCCCAGACCGCCAACGCTCCACTTCGCTGAGCTAGCACACCAGGACCGGCACCGATGGCGGGCATCACAAGCCGGAGGGCATGAGTGCAAATGCCGGAGGCGTCGTACGAATTGGGCAGGGTGTTCGGCAACAGCCTCCCGGCGAATGGCCCCTATTGGCCACGCCGACGCATTCACTGACCGCCACGAGCCGCCGGCGACGCGAGCGCATGCTCGAGCGCAGCGTAGAGCCGCGGCTGTCGGAACTCGTAGCCCAGTTCCAGGGCGCGTGCTGCCACCGCGCCTCTCCCGTTGGTGACCATGACCGCTCCGGCGCCGAGCCGGCTGCGGAGCCACCACTTCGGCTGCGGTACGCCACTGACCATCTGGCCCAGCGCGCAGACCGCCCTCATGAACTCGGCGCAGGTCACCGAGTGCGGGGCCACCGCGTTCAGCGCTCCAGCGACGCGGCTGTCGAACATCGCCTGCATCACCAGGCCGACGACGTCGTCCACGTGCACCCACGGCTGTCGCTGCGTTCCTGGTGGAAGCGCTCCCCCCATTCCAAGCCGGGCCGCCCGCCGAAGCCGAGGCAGTGAGCCCTGCCAGCCGAGCACGAGCCCACTGCGCAGCGTCACCACCCGCACGCCGAACTGCTCCGCGTGCAGGGCCGCTGATTCCCAGTCCGCAACCAGCCGCGAAAGAAAGTCGTCGCCAGCAAGGTCGTCTTCCTCGGAGCAAAGGCGCTCCCCACTCGAGTCCTGAGGGTAGAACGCGGCGGCCGAGGCACATACCAGGACTTCGGGCCGAGAGCGGGCCTGGGCGAGAGCCGAGACGACGCATCGCGTACCCACGACGCAGCCCTCGTACAGCTCCTGGCGGTGCGAGTGGTTCCAGCGCCCTGGGCCGGTCAGGGGACTTGCCAGGTGGACGACCGCCCTCGCATTCTCCACCATGCTGGTCCAGGGGCTGCCCCGCTCGATCGGCTGCCACAGCCGGTAGACCCGGGCGCCAGGCACCAGCCTCCGGGCGCGGTCGGGCCGCCTTGAAAGGACGGCGAAGGGAATCCGCTCCCTTCCCATCGCCTCGCAGAGCGCTCGGCCCACAAGGCCGGTCGCACCGGTCACGAGGACCTGGGCTTGCTCCACCTCTTCAGACGGGCTGACGGCTGATCGCCTCCAGCATGCGGCGCAGCTCCCTCATCAGGCGAGCGAAGTTCTCGAAATCAAGCGACTGGCCGCCGTCGCTGAGGGCCTCGTCAGGGCACGGGTGCACCTCGACGATCAGGCCCTGGGCCCCGGCGGCCACGGCTGCCAGCGACATCGGCCTGACAAGGCTCCAGCGACCGGTCCCCTGCGACGGATCCACCACCACCGGGAGGTGGGACAGCTCGCGCACGAGCGGTACCGAGTTCAAGTCCAGCGTGAAGCGGGTCGAGGTCTCGAACGTACGGATGCCCCGCTCGCAAAGCACCACGTCACGGTTGCCTCGGCTCAGGATGTACTCAGCCGCCAGCAACCACTCCTCGACCGTGGAGGACATGCCTCGCTTGAGCAGAACCGGCCGGCCCGAGCTGCCAACCTCCTGCAGAAGGGCATAGTTCTGCATGTTCCTCGTGCCCACCTGAAGCATGTCCACGTAGCGGGCCACGAGCTCAACGTCGCCAGGCGTCACGACCTCGCTCACCACACGCAGCCCGGTTTCCTCACGCGCGGTCGCCAGCATCCGGAGGCCGGCCTCCCCCAGGCCCTGGAAGCTGTACGGCGAGGTGCGCGGCTTGAAGGCGCCGCCGCGCAGCATCCGCGCACCTTCCGACGCGACATGGCGAGCCGTATTTATCACCATCGCCTCGTCCTCGACCGAGCAGGGACCGGCCATGACGACGACCTCTTCCCCACCGATGGCCACACCCCCCACGTTCACCACCGTGCCACGCGGCTGGAACTCCCGGCTCGCCAGCTTGAAGGGTTTTGTGATCTGGAGGATCTGCATGATCCCGGGCAGGTGAGAGAAGGCCTCGCGGTAGGCGTATGCGTTGCCGCCGATCACCCCTATGACGGCTCGATCCTCACCGATCGAGAGCTCGGGGCGCAGTCCGACCTCTGTGACCCGCTCGACTACCGCATCGACCTCGGCTCGAGTGGCCCGGTGGGACATGACTATGATCACGGTTCGGCAGCCCCGCCCCGCACAAACGCCAGGAACTGTGACCGAGCCGCGTCGAGATCCTTCTTGATGGCGCTCGCCCCACGCAGGTAGGCGTGACGCATCTCTCGCTGTGGACGGTCGGTGTTGTACAGCAGCAGCACGCGAATGCACATCGGCACGCCGCGTGCGTTCGGCTGGCGAACGGTCATCTCAGGACCACAAAGGAGCGGGACGTCCACCCAGCCGAGGCGCCGGGCCCCCAGAGCCGGGAACTCGGCATCGAGGTCGGGTGTGGTCGTGAAGTAGGCCAGCGCGATCTCTTCGACGTCCAGCTGGTTGTGGGTGACGAGCTCGCGGAGCAGCCGTTCGGTCGCCTCCACGATGGCCTCTGCGTCGTTTGCGGCGGCAGTGGTGGCGCCGCGGATGCCTCTCACCGGCACGCGGTCAGCAGCTCCCGCACAAGTTCGACGGGGTCCTCGCCACGATGGACGCGGTCGAGCAGCGCGCTGGCGACGACAGCCGCGTCGGCGTGACCCCGCAGCGTTCGGACGTGGTCCGGGCGCGAGATCCCGAACCCGGCTGCCACCGGCAGGCCCGTCGCCTGCCGCACACGGCCCAGCAGCTCTGAGAGCCCTGCCGCCAGCTCGGCTCGCGCGCCGGTGACCCCCTTCAGGGTCACGCAGTAGACGAACCCGGAGCTCCGCTCGGCGATGCTGGCGATTCGCGAGTCTGGGCTGGTTGGCGCCACCAAGAATATCGTGTCGAGGCCGGCCGAGCGTAACCATCCCGCCAGCGGCTCGGCCTCCTCGGCCGGCAGGTCCGGGACTATGACGCCGGCGACCCCGACACGCGCGGCCTCCGCCGCAAACCGTCGCTCGTCGAAGGCGAGGATCGGGTTGACATACGTCATCAGAACGACGGGGGCGCCACCTTCGGCGACGGCTCCGGCAACATCCAGCGCGCTGCGAAGCGTGGTGCCGTTGGCAAGCGCCCTCTGGCCCGCGCGCTGTACGGCCGGGCCATCTGCCAGCGGGTCCGTGTATGGGACACCCACCTCGATGGCGGCCGCACCGGCTCGCGCGTAGGCCAGGCCCTGCTCGATCGAGCGAGTGTGATCCGGATAACCAGCCATGAGATAGGGGATCAACTTGATGTCACCCTTAGCGCGGACGCGCTCCTCCAGACTGCCGGTCGGTTGCGCCTCAATCTCGCGCATCGAACTCCGCCACCGACTGCATGTCTTTGTCCCCGCGCCCGCTCAGGCAGACCAGGACCCGGCCATCCGGACCAAGCTCACGCGCGAGCTGCCCGGCGTAGTGGAGCGCGTGCGACGGCTCAAGCGCGGGCATGATGCCCTCGATCCGCGTACAGAGCTTGAACGCTGAAACCGCCTCCGCATCACTGACTGCCACGTACTCGGCTCGCTCCAGATCGCGCAGCAGGGCGTGCTCCGGGCCCACGCCGGGGTAGTCCAGCCCCGCCGAGATCGAGTGCGTGGCCAGGACCTGGCCGTCGGCGTCCTGGATGACGTACGAAAACGAGCCATGAAGTACGCCTGGCCGCCCTCCCACCAGCGAGGCGGCGTGGCGCCCGCTCTGGATGCCATCGCCGCCCGCCTCGACTCCTACAAGCCGGACGTCGCGGTCGCCGACGAACGCCGTGAAGATGCCGATTGCGTTCGAACCGCCACCGACGCAGGCAACCACCGCGTCGGGCAGCCGGCCCTCGGCGGCCACGTACTGGTCGCGCGCTTCGTCGCCGATCACGCGCTGCAGGTCGCGAACTATCTCCGGATAGGGGTGGGGGCCGACCGCCGAGCCGATGATGTAGTGCGTTTCCCCGACGTTCGTCACCCAGTCCCGGATGGCTTCCGAAGTCGCGTCCTTCAATGTGGCCGTGCCGGCGGTCACCTCGCGGACCTCGGCGCCCAGCAGCTGCATCCGGCGCACGTTTACCGACTGCCGCCGCATGTCCTGGCTGCCCATGTAGACGGTGCACTCAAAGCCGGAGCGGGCGCAGACGGTGGCTGTCGCCACCCCGTGCTGGCCGGCACCCGTCTCGGCGATGATCCGCCGTTTGCCTATGCGGCGCGCCAGCAGCGCCTGGCCCAGGGCGTTGTTGAGCTTGTGCGCTCCCGTGTGGCAGAGGTCCTCGCGCTTCAGGTGGATGCGGGCCCCGCCGAAGTGCTCCGTCAAGCGCTCCGCGGAGTAGAGCGGCGTTGGGCGGCCGACGAAGGCGTGCTGCTGGGCTTTGAGCTCCAGGTGGAACTCGGGGTCTGCCCAGGCCTCGTTCCAGGCGCCCTCCAGCTCCTCGAGCGCTGACATGAGCGTCTCCGGGACGTACTGCCCGCCGTAGGGCCCGAACCTACCCTTCACCGACATCTGCCTCTCGTACAGCTTGAACGAAAGCGCGGACTCGGTCGGCTGCCTTGATGCGCACGCTTGCCTCAACGCCGCTGGAGACGTCGACGCCAAACGGCCGGTAGGACTGCACCACTTCGCCGACATTGCCCGGATGGAGCCCGCCGGCAAGGATGACGCGCCGCCGGGCCAACAGCTCCCGCGCCGCCAGCCAGTCCCACGTGCGGCCGGTGCCACCCCGCTGGTCTGGTGACCAGGAATCGAGCAGGATCGGGTCCGGCCATGGATCTGCGTCCGGCACACGGTTATCCCGGACCTTAAGAGCCTTGACGATGGGGCGGCTGCATCGGAAGCCTGGCGCCTCCGAACCGTGTAGCTGAACGGCGTCCAGCCCGACGAACTCGGCAACCTGGTCGACTTCAACTTCCGGCTGGTCGATGAACACGCCGACGAGCCGCGGACGCCGGTCCAGCGCTTCCACGATGCCTCTGGCCTGCTCGGGTGTGATCCGCCGCAGGCTGGAGCAGAAATGAAAGCCGATCAGATCCGCGCCGGCCTCGGCGGCTGTCCGGGCTGCACCGGCGTCGCAGATGCCACAGATCTTGACGTTGGTCTTCCCCCTCCCGGCGTTGGGAGGAGACGGGTTGGGGGTGATCAAACCGACAGCTCACGCAGCTTGGCTGCCGGGTCAGCCGCGCGCATCAGCGCCTCCCCCACCAGGACGGCGTCAGCGCCGGCCCGTCTCATCCTGAAGGCGTCCTCCGCGGTGTGGATGCCGCTCTCAGCGACGTACACAACGTCGGGAGGGACGAGAGGGCGCAACCGTTCGGTCACGGAGAGGTCCACGTGAAACGTGGTCAGGTCGCGGTGATTGACCCCGACGAGGGTTGCGCCCGCATTCAGCGCGGCTGCCAGCTCGGCCTCGTCATGCACTTCGACAACGACCTCCATCCGGAGTTCCCGTGCGAGGCCCAGCAGTGCACGAAGGCGTGACGGCTCCAGCGCGGCCACTATGAGCAACACAGCGTCGGCGCCGTATGCCCGCGCCTCAAGAACCTGATGCTCGTCCACGGTGAAGTCCTTGCGCAGGACCGGCAGGTCGCTGACCGCGCGAGCTTCGGCCAGGTGCTCAGGGCGCCCGCCGAAGCTTGTCTCCTGGCAGAGGACCGAGAGAGCAGCCGCACCTGCGGCACTGTACAGGCCGGCCAGGCGGCCTGGCGAGTAATCGTCGCTAAGCCGCCCCATGACGGGTGTGCGCGCCTTCATCTCGGCAATCACCTTGAGGCGGTCACCCCGTAGCGCCCGTCGGAAGTCCCTTGGGGGCGGCAGCGCCGCCGCGATGCGTTCCAGGTGTTGAACCGGCATGGCCGCCCTGCGGGCCTCCACCTCTGCCCTGGACTCGGCGACCAGCCGCAGCAGCAGGTCGGGTGCTGCGGTCACGCCGGCGCAGCAGCCTGCGAGGCGCGCACCCACCGGCTCAGCAGGTCGGCGGCTCGGCCCCGGTCGATCGCCTCTGCGGCCAGGCCCAGGCCTTCGTGCCAGTCCCCAGCCAGGCCCGCGGCCCGAAGCGCCGCGCTGGCGTTGAGCAGGACGATGTCTCGGCGCGGGCCAGGCTCGCCATCGAGCACCGCGCGCGCGATTTCAGCATTGCGCGCCGGGTCGCCGCCCCGCAGGTCAGCGGCGGATGCGGGCTGAAGCCCGAGTGACGACGGGTCAAGGACGTAGGGCCTCTGCCGGCCCGCCGACAGCTCCACTACCTGCGACGGTCCGCTGGTGCTCAGCTCGTCGAGGTCGGCGGAGTTGAAGACCAGCGCGTTGTCCACGCCCAGGCGCACGAGGGCGTTCGCCATCTTGGGCACCAGGCTGGGGTCGGCCACGCCGAGGGCCCGGCAGCCGGCCCCGGCAGGGTTGCAGAGCGGTCCGAGCACGTTGAAGACGGTACGAACCCCGAGCTCGCGGCGCGGTAGGGCCGCGAAGCGGAAGGCTGGATGGAATCTCGGTGCGAACAGGAAGCCGATGCCGATCTCCTGGACGCAGGCGGCCACGGCGGCGGGCGGCAGGTCGATCCTGACACCCAGCGCTTCGAGAACGTCGGCCGCCCCGCAAGACGACGAGGCGGCCCGGTTCCCGTGCTTGGCGACGCGGGCGCCGCAGGCGGCTGCCACGATCGCCGAAAGCGTCGAGATGTTGAAGCTGTGGGAGCCGTCGCCGCCGGTGCCGACCACGTCGAGCAGGGACTGGCGGTCGGGCAGGTCGATCGGCGTGGCATGGGCCATGGCGGTGCGAGCCATGCCGGCGATCTCATCGGGCGTCTCGCCCTTCAGCCGCAGCGCCACTATCAAGCCGGCGATCTGGCTCGGCGTCGCGTCGTCACGCATTATCAGCTCCATGGCGCGGGACGCCTCCTCTTCGGTGAGGTCTTCTTGGCGGACCAGCTTGGCCAGGAACTCGATCATCAACCCCCTCCCAGGAAGTTGCGCAGCAGCCGCTTGCCCTCGGCCGTCAGCACCGACTCCGGATGGAACTGCACCCCGAACGTGAGATGGCCGCGGTGGCGCAATCCCATCACCACACCATCCGCCGTCCACGCGCAGGTCTCCAGCATGGGTGGCACCGAGCCGGCGTCAACGACCAGCGAGTGGTAGCGCGTGGCCTCGAAGGGGTTGGGGAGCCCCGCGAAGGGAGCGCCGCCATCATGGTGCACCTCCGAGGTCTTCCCGTGCACTGGCTCGTGCCGCACGACCGCTGCGCCGAACGCGCAGCCCAGCGCCTGGTGCCCAAGGCAGACGCCGAGGATTGGCAGACTCCCGCTCAGCTCTCGTATCGCCTCCACCGAGACCCCCGCGTCCTCCGGCCCGCCCGGACCGGGCGAGACGACAAGCGCGTCGTAGCCACTCAGCTCCTCGACGCCGACGGCGTCGTTGCGGAACACCTGTGGGTCAGCACCCAGCTCCGCCAGGTACTGCACCAGGTTGTATGTGAAGGAGTCGTAGTTGTCGATGACCGCAACCCGTGCGTTCATGTCAGCGACTCCGCCTGCTCGACAGCGGCGAACATGGCACCGGCTTTTTCGAGCGTTTCCTCATACTCCCGGGCAGGCTGGGAATCGGCAACAACCCCGGCCCCGGCCTGGACGTAGGCCTCACCTTCGGCGATCACGATCGTCCGCAGCGTGATCGCCATGTCCAGGTTGCCACCGAACCCGACGTAGCCCAGCGAGCCGCCGTAGCAGCCGCGCCTGTCGGGTTCCAGGTCGGCGATGATCTGCATCGCCCGGATCTTCGGCGCTCCCGAGAGGGTGCCGGCCGGAAAGGTCGCGCGGAGCGCGTCCAGCGAGGTCCTGCCCTCCGCCAGCCGGCCGCTGACGGTCGAGCTGATGTGCATCACGTGGGAGTAGCGCTCGACTTCCATCAGCCGCTCGACGCGCACGGTGCCAGGCGTCGACACCCGTCCGAGGTCGTTGCGGCCCAGGTCGACGAGCATGACGTGCTCGGCGCGCTCTTTGGCGTCTGCCAGCAGCTCGCGTTCGAGCGCCAGGTCCTGTGGGGCCGTCGCACCTCGCCGGCGGGTCCCGGCCAGTGGTCGGGTCACCACCTCCTCACCTTCGATGCGAACCAGCATCTCAGGCGACGTCCCGACCACGTAGCGGTCGCCACCCAGAGACAGGAAGAACATGTACGGGGACGGGTTGATCCCGCGCAGACATCGATAGACGTCGAAGGGCCTCGCTGCCAGGGCCTTGCGGAATCGCTGGGAGAGAACCACCTGAAAGGCATCGCCGGCCAGGATGTGCTCGCGAGCAGCGTCGACCATGCTCTCGAAGTGGCCACGGGTCACGTTCGGGGTCCAGGTCCTGCCGTTTCGATGCGGGGGCGCCGGAGCCACCGCCGGCTCGGCCCTCAGGCGGAGCTCCATCTCGTTGAGCCGGGCGGCAGCGTCCTCCACGTGCTCCCGGCCGGGCCGGTGCAGTGTCAGCAGCTTCAGACGTTGCGTCACGTGGTCGAATACGGCCAGGTTTTCCGCCAGCAAGAACATGCTTTCGGGGAGTGGCGGCGCCGGCCCGGCCGCCGCGGGCAGCCGCTCAAAGTGGCGGGCAACTTCGTAGCCGAGGTATCCCACGGCCCCACCGATGAACCGTGGCAGTCCCGCGGCGTTTGACGGACGCTGCGCGGCGATGCCGCTGAGCATGTTGAGAGGGTCGCCGGGGCCCATCGGGATCGGCTGAGGCGTGTAGCCGATGAACGAATAGCGAGCCAGCCGCTCACCCCCCTCTACGCTCTCCAGCAGAAATCCAGGGCTCCCCGGAGGGCAGAGGCGGCCAAACGCGCTGACCGGAGTCAGCATGTCCGCCATCAGCTCGCGCTGGATGGGCACAAGGGTCTGTTCGCCGCTGGGCGCGCGGCCGCCCGCGGCGGAGATCGGGGTTCCGCTCATCTCGTCTCGTCTCGTCTACTCTGGGGCCGACTGCGTTGGCCGAGTCTATCAGGACCACCGACTACCACACCGCCGGCGAGCCCTTTCGAATCGTCGTCGAAGGGGTACCGTCGCTCCTGGGCCGGACGATCTTCGACAAGCGGCGTTGGGCGGCTGAGCATCTCGACCACGTCAGGAGGCTCCTGGTCAACGAGCCTCGGGGCCACGCCGACATGTACGGCTGCTTCGTTGTCGACCCGGAGCACGGCGGCGACGTGGGAGTGGTCTTCTTTCACAACGAGGGTTACTCGACAGCGTGCGGGCACGGCACCATCGCCCTGGTGACGTGGGCCCTCGAAAGCGGGCGGCTACCCGTGACCCCGGAGGCAAACGGCGAGGTCGTGGTCCTGGTGGACGCGCCGTCGGGCCGGCTGCGTACGTGGGCGCGGGTTGTGGACGGCGACGTGACGAGCGTCCGCTTCCGCAACGTTCCGTCTTTCGTCTTGCGCTCAGGTGTAGCCGTCGAGGGCGTGAGAGTGGACATCGCTTTCGGGGGCGCGTTCTACGCCATCGCGCCGGCAGCAGCGCCCATCGACCGCGAGCACCTGCCGGAGCTGATCGACCGAGGCCGGCGAATCAAAGACACGTTGAACCTCGCCGGCGACGCCGTCCACCCCCTGGAGCCGGAGCTCCGCGACGTTTATGGCGTGATCTGGACCCACGGCCATCGCAACGTGACCGTGTTCGCCGACGGGCAGGTCGACCGGTCGCCATGTGGCAGCGGCACGTCGGCGCGGCTTGCGCTGCTCGATGCCAGTGGCGAGCTCGTCCGCGGAGAGACTCTACTTCACCGGAGCATCGTCGGCACGGAGTTCGCTGGTCGCGTTGTGGCCGGAGCCGAGGTGGCGGGCATCCCGGCTGTCATCACGGAGGTCGAGGGCTCGGCGCACCTCACAGGCCGGCATGAGTTCGTCCTCGAACCCGGCGATCCCCTCGGCACCGGGTTCCTGCTGCGCTGAGAGCGTGTCCTGGCGGGGCTCTGAGGCAATCTATTAGGGCTGTGCCACCCATTAGCGATCCGCACGACCCTGGTTTTGATGTCACGCGCGAACTGGCTGCACCCACGATGGGGGCCGCCGCGAGGCCCATCAGTATCGCCGGGGGCGGCCAGGTCCGGGCCGGCACCGCCTCCTGGACGGACCCCACGATGGTCGCCAAAGGCGTGTTCTATCCCGACGGCGTAACGACCGCGGAGGATCGCCTACGCTACTACGCGACTCAGTTCCCGGTGGTGGAGGTAGACGCCACTTACTACGCTCTACCCCGTTCAGAGCAGTCGAAGCTCTGGGTGGAGAGGACACCAGCGGGCTTCGTCTTCGACGTCAAGGCGCACGCGCTGATGACCGGGCAGCCGAGCGAGGTGAAGCGCTTACCCAAGGTACTTCGGGAGGGGCTGCCCGCAACCCTGAAGGAGAAGGCCCGGATCTACGGAAAGGACCTCCCCGCCGAGCTCAAGGATCAGCTCTGGGCGATGTTCGTCGACGGGTTGCAGCCACTCAAAGAGGCTGGAAGGCTCACGGCCGTCTTCTTGCAGTTCCCGCGCTGGGTCTTTCCGTCAAACGAGGCACGGGCCCAGATCCTGGACGCCAAGGAGCGCCTGGGCGACATCCTTCTCACCGTGGAGTTCCGGCATGGGTCCTGGTTCAACGAGAAGAACGCCGACCGCACTCTGCGTTTCCTGACTGAGAACCAGCTCCCGTACGTCGTTGTGGACGAGCCCCAGGGATTCAAGAGCTCGGTGCCCCCGGTGACTGCTGTCACCTCGCCGGACCTCGCGGTATTCCGCTTCCACGGCCGTCGCGCTGACACGTGGGAGAAGCCCAACATCCCTCCCAACGAGCGGTTCCGCTACCTGTACGACGAGGACGAGCTGGCCGACTGGGCAGCCAGGATCGCGGAGGCGGCGAGATCTACCCGAGAGAGCCACGCCCTCATGAACAACTGCTCGGGCAACTACGGCACCACCAACGCGAGTCAGCTCGCTGAACTCCTCAAGCAATACCAGGCATAGCAGCCGGCATGAAGCTCCCGGCGGCGTCGGTGGCCACGCTCACCAGCTGCCCGGGGGTCGAATGGCGCGATCGCTCACCCGTCGACGACGGTCACGCCTGGCCAGCGCTCGGTGATGCGCTTCTCCGCTAGCCGGCGGCGGAAACGGTCGACGTGTGGACCAGCGCCTGATCTCTCGCCTGCCACGGCACTGACGGCAGCCTGTTGCGGAGACACCCCTCGACTTCTGACTCGCTGGCGCCGCCGAAGTAGGCCACATCCACATCGACGGGCGGGTTGCACCGGCCGGTCAGACGATCCCATACCAGATTGCGCAAAGCACCGGCGCCGATAGCCCACTCTCGCGGACAGCACTCGCGGGCGGCTTGCAACCAGTCCATGAACGCAGCGTCCCCGCGGACGACTGCCTCCAGCTCCGCCCCAAGTGTCGGGTCGTGGCCCTTCAGGCCTTGCCTTCCGCCTTCATTCGCCGCTTGACCTCCCGCGCCTCGGCCATCGATTCGGGCGAGTCAACGTCGGCCACGGTGTGCCACGTCGCGGCGTGTGCTTCCCAGCCGCGCGGCTGAACGCCGTATTTCTTGGCCAGCACCGCGACCGTGATCAATGTCTTCTGGTCCCCGAAGCCAGGCAGCGCTGAGATTCGCCGGGCCAGCTCGGCGCCGTCCCCAACGTCGCGCCAGACCGCGCCCGCGTCGCCACCGTACTGCTCAGCGATCACCTGGCAGAGCTGCTGCACTCGGCGCGCCATGTTGCCGGGAAAACGGTGGAGCGCAGGCCGCTCGCGGAACACCGCGTCCAGCCGGTCCGGGTCCATGCGGGCGATCTTGATCGCGTCGAGATGGCCCAGGCGCTGTTTGAGGTCGTACGGCCCGCTGAACGCCTTCTCCATCTTGACCTGCTGGTCCAACACCAGCCCGATCAGCAGTGCCAGCGGATCTGCGTCGAGGAGCTCGTCGGCCTCCGGCCTGCCTGTCCACGTTATCGGCATATGCGGACAATAAACCCAATGCACACCGATGGCGTCGCCTGGCTCACGGCCACCCAGATCGCCGAGGCGGTGCGGGCGGGGCAGATCGACCGGCAGGACGTCGTGGAGTGCCACCTCGACAGGATCCGCCGCCTGGACCCACGGCTGGCCGCCTTCGTCCACGTCAGCGGCTCGGCGTCGGCTGGCGGCGGCCCGCTGGGAGCGGTCACCATCGGAGTCAAGGACACCCAGCCGGTGGCGGGAATGCCGTGGACCTCCGGTTCCCGCAAATGGCGCGACCGGATCGCGGAGGTCGATGCCATCGTTGTCGCAAACGCCCGGGCGGCTGGAGCGGCGATCGTGGGCAAGACGAACACCCCTGAGCTGGCGGCTTCCGTCGGCACCGTCAACGAGCTCTTCCCACCGACTCGGAACCCGTGGCGGGCGAGCTCGACTCCGGGCGGCTCCAGCGGCGGCAGCGGGGCGGCCGTGGCTGCGGGACTCTGCACAATCGCCTTTGGCGATGACATGGGGGGCTCCATCCGCATCCCTGCCTCCTGTTGCGGAGTCGCCGGGCTCAGGCCGTCACCCGACGTGGTGCCGACGGAGGTCCCGAGCCCGATCCGCCTCAGCTGCCGCGGCCCACTGGCCCGCTCCGTGGCCGACCTGCGGCTTGGCCTGGCGGTTATGACCGGGCAGACCGGTCCAGTGCCGGTCCAGCGGCGCGGGCTGCGCATCGCCGTTGTCCGGGACACGCCCGTCGCAGCCGACCCCGCCTGTGCAAAGGCGTGCGAGCGAGCCGCGGGGGCGCTGGAAAGGGCTGGACACCGCCTCGAACCCGCAGTTTGGGACCCGATCCCTGTGGCTCAGGCGTATCAGGTGGTTCGCCCCGTCAGCCTCTCGAACATGCCCGGCGAACCGGGTGAGTACGGCGAGGCCGCCGGCCGGCTGATCGCTCGCGGCCGCGCCTTCACCGTGCACCAGTATCTGGACGCGTTCGTTACCGGCCTCAGCTCCGCACGGCTGCTGCACCGCATCCTGGAGGATCACGACGCGATCCTCACACCCACCCTCGGCCGGCTGCCGATGCCGATCGAGGAGGTGCCGGCCTTCCTGCAGGACGAGTGGTGCGAGTACACACAGTTCGTGCTGCCGGTGAGCTTCGCCGGCCTGCCCGCGGTCAGCGTACCGGCCGGACTGCACGACGGCCTTCCGGTCGGCGTCCAGGTTGTCGGCCGTTATCGACAGGAGTGGGAACTGCTCGACCTGGCAGAGCAGCTGGAGTCGGCGCCGGGCTTCGGATTCGAGCGTCCGCCGGGCTGGGACTGAGATCCATTGCTTACCGCCGCAGATCAACCGCAGATCATCTCAGCCAGGGCCGAGCCCGGGCTGACAAGCTCTTAAGCCCAGTTTGGCAAGCGGACGACCCCTTCCTCAGAACCGGCAGAAGTGATCGCCCGCTTACCGCTAACGTTCCTCGCCCTCCCACTGGCAGGTCGTGTTCGCGGTCGGGCTTATGCCTCCCTTGTCACAGCAGCCGGAGCCCGCATGCGCGCCGGCCCACCCCAGAGTGGAGCTCCGACCGGGAGCACCGGGGCACCGGACATGCTGTTCACCACGCCTGCCGCCGATGCATACCAGGCAACCGCCGCCGTGATGATGCCGACAATTCCACCGATCTGGACCACACCGCTCCCCGCTGCGTTACCCGCGAGGTTGCCGATGAAGAGCAGGATCTCAGTCAGCTCCAGGGTCAGGAAGACGGCGAACACGGCAGTGTTGATGCGCGCGCTCCAGAACATCATGTAGGTGTTGAAGACGGCAAAGGAGAACAGGATCCATGCCAGCGACGGCGCGACGTCCGCAGTAGCCACCTTGCCGAAAACCACGAGTGCTACAAAGGCCGCGAGCCCCATCCAGAAGCCGCCGTACGTCCCAAAAGCGGTTGCACCGAACGTGTTGCGGTTACGGAACTCCCACATGCCCGCCATGAACTGTGCCAGGCCGCCATAAAAGATGGCGAATCCGAAAAAGGCGAGCAGCGGTGTGCGGGCGCCTCCGAACGCGTTGTGCATGCTCAGTACGAACGTGGTGAGTGCAAACGCGGCAAGCCCAAGCGGGGCGGGGTCCGCGACCGACGGTCCCGACTGTTCTTCAGCCATCGATACCTCCTCCGCGATATCGGGGCGACAGGGATTGTCGCCCGCTCTCACCCCTCCTGATACGCTGCTTGAACGCCCTCGCCTAGGGCTTGGTGGCGAATGGTCGATTGGGACCGCCCAGCGGTTATCAGTAGAGGCTGAACGGCTTGGTTGCCAGACACTCCACATTGCGGAATCATCACGGCAGATGACGTGGGAGACTGCGCTGGGGGCTCAGGCGGGCCTCACGGGGCTGGCCGCACTGTTTGTGTACCTCCTGCTGCGGCGTCAGAGGCGCGGGTTCGGCACGCTCGAACAGCGTGCAACCTTGCGAACACTCGCGTTCGCCACGACCACGCTGCGCAGCCTGCGCCGCGGCTTGACAGGGGCCAGCGCCAACCGGGTGCTGCCCCCGGTGGCCGAGCAAGCAGGCGCCGCCGCCGTCGCCCTCTACGATGAGCACGGCCTGCTGGGCTACCATCCTGTCACCCCGGCGGCGGCCCAGGGCCATCGCCTGCACGTCGACGGCGAGGCCCCGATCGTCCTGGGGGCGCTGAACAGCGGCAGGCTGAAGCTGGTTCAGCTACACGCCCGCAGGAGGCACGTCGGCACCATGCGGGCGCCGAACCCCGAATGCGAGCTCCGTTCGGGGGTTGTCGCGCCGCTGATCGTCGGCGAGCGGCCGGTGGCGGCACTTGTCACGTATCACACGCAGACCCCCGGGCCGGCCGCGTTGCGCATCGCCGCCGACCTGGCTGAGCTTCTGGCCGCCCAGCTTCGCCTTCAAGAAGCTGACCAGCAGCGTGTAGCGCTGGCACGCAGCGAGCTGCGCGCGCTGCGTGCGCAGATCTCGCCGCACTTCATCTATAACGCACTGAACGCGATCGCAGCCTTCATCCGCACCGACCCCGACCGAGCCCGCGAGCTGCTTCTCGAGTTCGCCGACTTCACCCGGAGGGCTTTTCGAGAGCCGCAGAGCGAGTTCGCCACACTTGCCGACGAGCTGATCTACGTGCGCCAGTACCTACAGCTGGAGCAGGCCCGGCTCGGCGAACGTCTGCGGGTCAGACTGAACGTTGAACCCGAGGTGCTGAACGCAGCGGTGCCGACGCTGGTGATCCAGCCGCTGGTCGAGAACGCGGTCGTTCACGGCATCGAGGTGCAACGGACGGGCGGCACGATCACGATTCGAGCCGAAGACGAAGACGACGAGTGCCTCATCGCCGTCCAGGACGACGGCGCCGGTTTCGACGTGGCAGCCGCGACTGGGGACGGGTCAGGCGCACTGGCCAACATCGACCGCCGCCTGCGCGAGGTGTTCGGGCCGGCTTACGGGCTCTCCATCCGGTCGAGCCCTGGGATCGGCACTACCGTGCGGGTGCGCGTGCCCAAGTACCGGCCCGGGGTTCGCGCGTCATGAGCCAGCAGCGGCTGAACGTGCTGGTCGTTGACGACGAAGCCCCGGCACGCGACGAACTGGCCTTTCTGCTGCGTCAGCAGGAGGCCGTCGGCCGCGTCGCGATGGCGGCTGGTGCGGGTGAATGCGTCGACCTTCTCAGCCGCGACGGCTTCGACGCTGTCTTCCTCGACGTGCGCATGCCCCACCTGGACGGGCTGGCGCTGGCCAGGATGATCGGGAGAATGGTGCGGCCGCCCCTTGTCGTGTTCGTCACGGCCTACGAGGACCACGCCGTCGAGGCGTTCGGCCTGGCCGCGCTCGACTACCTCATGAAGCCGGTCCGGCCCGAACGACTCGGGGTGACGATTGGGCGCCTGGTAAGAGCTCAGGCGCTGGCTGAAGCGCAGACGGGCGCGCCTGCTCTTGACGACCGCATCGCGGTCAGCGCCCGTGGGCAGATCCGGCTGATCCCGATCAGCGATGTCAGGGTGGCGGTGGCGGACGGCGAGGGAGCAAGCGTGCTGACCTCGGACGGCCGCTATCACGTTCGCCAGTCGCTCCACGAACTGGAGCACCGGCTGAACGGGCACGGCTTTCTGCGAGTGCACCGCGGGTACCTCGTCAATCTGAATCACGTCTCGAGTATCGAGAGCTTCTTCAACGGGACCTACCTCTTGAAGCTGAGCGGGCTCCGCGACGTGACGGTCCCGGTCTCACGGCGGCACGCCGCCGATCTGAAGTCGGCCATCCGGCTGTAGGATGCTCCTCGGCTTATGGCCCTCGATCGCCAGTCAAGCGAGCTCCGTGAACTCCGGGAGCAGACGCCGGTGGGCGCCATCTTCCTCGGCTCCCTCATGCGACGGCAGCTGTCGCTGAGCTTGCGGGTTGCCGCGACCCTTGGAGTGGTCCTGGGAGTGCAGCCCCTGGTCGCAAGGATGTGGCCGGGCTATGGCGAGATCCATCTGCTCGGGATCCCGCTTCCCTGGTTGATCCTCGGGGTCGGCTCGTATCCAGTGCTGATCGCGCTCGGCCTCTACTACGTTCGCAAGGCCGAGACGATCGACGATGAGTTCAGCGATCTGCTCGAATGACAGCTCGATCGCCGCAGACCCGGCTGGTCCGACTCGAGCTGCTTGAGGTGGCAGGACAACCAGCACGCCGCGCTGCGACGCGTAGCTCCTTGTAAGCCTCCGCCCACGCGATGACCAACCCAGCCGCGGTCGCCGGGCTCCTGGCAATGTTGATCGCGACCGTGAGCGTGGGGGTGTTCGCCCGCCGCTTCGCGCGGACAACCTCTGACTTGCTCGTCGCCGCGCGCGCCGTGCCGCCCGCGGCCAACGCGGCTGCGATCAGCGGCGAGTACCTGAGCGCAGCCTCGTTCCTCGGCATCGCGGGTCTGGTCATGAAGTTCGGCTATGACGTCCTCTGGTACCCGGTGGGCTACGCCGCCGGATATCTGGTCCTACTGGTGTTCGTCGCCGGTCCACTGCGCCGCTTCGGCGCCTACACGATCCCCGACTTCGCCGAAGGCCGCTTCAACAGCCCCGGGTTCCGGCGGCTGGCCGTGGGACTTGTCATTGTCATCGGGCTTTTCTATGCGCTGCCGCAGATGAAGGCGGCCGGCATCACCATGTCCAGCGCGGCGGGCGTCCCCTACACCGTCGGGGTTGGTGTGATGGGAGCGGCGGTCGTGACCATCGTCGTTGCCGGCGGCATGCGCGGTGTGACCCTGGTCCAGGCAATGCAGTTCACGGTCAAGTTCTTCGCCATCACCGTGCCGGTCCTTGTGTTGCTGGTCCACTTCGGTGCGCCCGGCAGCATCTTCTCGGCCGTGACCGCTCGCCAGTCCGCGACTCTGCCCCACGAGACGGTTCTGCACGTTGCGCAGGGCGAGGAGTGGCGCGTCACGCAGGCAGTCGACATCCGTCTCGACCAGCCCACGGTGGTCAGATTGGCTCCGCCGGTCACCGGCACCCAACCCGTCTACGTTGGCGCTCCCCAGCCGAAGCCGCCGCTATACCAGGACCAGGTTGTCACCCTCGCCTCCAACGCCATCCTGCCGGCAGGGCTTGTACGCTGGGAGCAGTCAGCCGACGTCAGCCTGCCGGCCGGAGCGCCGGTGCCCTTTGGTGCCGCGACACCGCAGAGCCCGACCTCAAGCTGGCTGCGTCCCTTCGGACCGCTCGCCGGAGGCAGCGGTCAGCCGCTGCTGTTCACGTATTCACTGATCGTGGGCATCCTCTGCGGCACGATGGGGCTCCCCCACATCCTGGTCCGCTTCTACACCAACCCGGACGCCCGGGCGGCTCGCCGCACGGCCTGGCTCGTGCTTGTGCTCGTCGGCGTCTTCTACCTGTGGCCCCCTCTCTATGGAGTCATAGGCCGGCTGCACGCGCCACAGCTTTATACGGGCGACCTCACCGACTCGGTGGTGCTGCTCCTGCCCCGGCAGATCTCCTCACCTGTGGTCGGCGAGACTCTGGCCGCGATCACGACGGCGGGCGCGTTCGCGGCGTTCGCGGCGACCCTCAGCGGACTGCTGATCTCGCTTGCCGGCGCACTCGGCCACGATGTGTATGGCCGCTGGCTGCGACCGGGGGCGACAGGGCTGCAGCGCAACCGGGCGTTTAGAGCGGGCGCCGTGATCGCAGGAGTGGCCGCGGCACTCCTTGGACTCCTGGTAGAGAACTTCGACATCAGCGTGCTCGTCGGTTGGGCGTTCGCGATCGCCGCCAGTTCCTTCTTCCCTCTGCTCGTGCTTGGCATCTGGTGGCGGGGGTTGACCACCGCCGGCGCCGCGCTCGGCACCGCCGTGGGCGGCGTGGCAGCCACGCTCGCCATCGTTACTACGATGCTGGCGGCCGCCTCGCCATCTCTGACCGAGTTCCTGACGCACAACTCGGCGCTGGCGGTAATCCTGGCCCAGCCGGCGATCCTGACGCTCCCGATTGCGTTCGTGGTCATGGTCGGCGTCTCGGTGCTGAGACCGCGCGTGCCTGCAGGCGTTGCGGCGAAGATGGTCCAGCTCCACATCCCGGATCGGCTTGGCCTCCGGCGCGACTACATTCACGACTGACACTCGAGCAGACGTGCCGGCAGGTTTCAGAAGGCTGAAGCACTGAGGTTCTCCCGGCTCCGGGGACGGGCGGGGTCCTGGTGACGAAGCGTCTGCCACCGAGAGCGTAGCGCCGTCACAGACAGGTTGGAAACGGTGAGGGATCGCCGTCACATCCGGCGGCATCGGTTCGTGTTCAGTTTATGAATGATCATCTCGCGTCCCCCCGGCTGAATCTCCGGAATCGGGTGGCCGGGCGGTTTCTCCGCCTGGTCAACCCGCTCGCCCGCTGGCTGATCCCGGCCGGGCTCCCGACCGGAGCACCGAACGTGCTCCTCACGATGCGCGGTAGGCGGTCCGGCAAGCTTCGAACGGTACCGCTGGGACTGCTCGAGCTCGACGGTCGCTGGTTCGTGCAGACGACCTACGGCGAGACCGGCTGGGTCGCCAACCTTCGGGCGGACGGCGAGGCGACCGTCACCCAGCCGGGCGGCCGGCGGGTACCCGTCCAGGCTATCGAGCTCCCGCCCGAGGAAGCGGGAGCCGTGCTGCGGTGCGCACTCGTGCGGTTCCGGCGGTCGCGCGTCTTCCGTTCGCTGCTCGGGCCACACGCGAGGCCACCCATCGGCGTCCTCTTGAAGCTCCGGATCCGCATCGATGACACGGTCGAGGAGTACGCGGCCGCGGCTCGACGCTATCCGCTCTTCGAGCTCCGGCCGCTAGACGAGGCCGATGCAGGAGGAAGGAGCCCTACGCCGCGACGGTCACCTTGAGCAGCCTGGAGGGCTCGCACATCCGGGATCTCCTCGGGCTGAGGCGACCGGATCCTCCGGGTATCCAGAGGCGCCGACGGCGAAATCAGTCCAGCGACAGGCCGCGCAGCTTGTCCGGGTCGGCGATGATGTCGATCTCGACGATCCGCCCGTTGGCCACTGTGAAGGCCACGAGGACTGACCGCGCCGGATAGCGGACGGCAAGCCCCGGAGCGCCGTTGACGATCACCGGCTCCACGGTGGCCCCGACTTCTCGGAAGTTCCTGGTCGCACTCGCCACCGCCTGTGCACCGACGATCGGTGGTCGCGCGAGCGGTCGCACTGCGTTCGGGCCGCCGTCAATCCGAAGGACGACGTTCGGATCCAGCACCTCAAGGAGCGCCTCGAAGTCGCCCTCGCGTGCGGCGGCGAGGAAGGCGTCGACCACCCCTCGCTGGACGGCGAAGTCGGCATCCGGCTCCGGCGCCTCCGCTCTGACCCGTCGCCGGGCCCGGCTCGCAAGCTGCCGGGTCGCCGCTGGCGAGCGCTCAACTACCGGAGCGATCTCATCGAACGGCATCCCGAATACGTCGTGGAGCACGAACGCGAGCCGCTCCGGCGGGGTAAGCGACTCGAGGACCACCAGCAAGGCCAGCCCGACCGAGTCGGCCATGACTATCTCGCGCTCCGGGTCTGGGCCGGCTGCGGTGCAGATGATGGGCTCAGGAAGCCACGAACCGGTGAGCTGCTCCCTACGCGCCTTCCGCTCCCGCAGGGCATCCAGGCAGATCCGGCCTACCACCACCGTCAGCCAGCCCCGAAGGTCATCGGTCCCGCCCGGGTCGCTTCGATCGAGCCGCAGCCAGGCTTCCTGCACGGCGTCCTCGGCGTCGGATACTGATCCGAGCATCCGATAGGCAACCGCGCGCAGGTGTCCGCGGTGTCGCTCGAACTCCTCGGCCAGCCAATCGCGTCGCGTCACGTCGTCGTCCCCCCTCAGGGTTGTCATGAGGGGAACACGGATCGGATCCGTCGAGTGTGACATGGTCACCGACGTATCCTCGCCCTCACATCCGGCGGCACCGGTTCGTGCGCAGTTGGCCCTCGCGCTCC